>Ga0209347_1001422_pt1 | contig 39196 bp, 75 predicted proteins | sample AutmiccommuBRH23_FD_187382 | JGI IMG/M metagenome (GOLD analysis project Ga0209347, IMG submission 187382) | Deep subsurface microbial communities from Mt. Terri, Switzerland - Autotrophic microbial communities BRH/23 (SPAdes) (version 2) | ecosystem: Environmental > Aquatic > Deep subsurface >... | reverse complement strand
GGATGCTTTCGGTGAGGACGGTGATGGCGGTCATTTTCGGCTCCTGAGTCTTGGTCTGTCCCTTGCTGATGTCTCTACTATACACGGATAACCGTGTATGCGCAAGACGTGGGCACCAGTTTCAGCCCCGCAACCCGCGCACAACCCCGGCGGCTAGTAGACGCGGGAACAAGGGTGCGGGCGTGTAGTGGCGGGTCATCGTCCGGGCGTCGGTCAGGGGTCGGGCTGGGTAGATGTTGACTGCGGGTGTTGACCAGGGGTCCGAATATGGCCCTGACCTGCGGAAGTGCGGGAGTACTCCCCTCCGTGAAACACCCTAGTCCTGACCTGCTAGAATGGACGAAACCCCAGGTCAAGGGGGTAAACTAGGGTGAGGCAAGATCAGCCCACGGACCCCCGAAAACCGGGGTAAGTGTTGACGTGGTCAACATCGGGAGGCGCGACGTGAGCGAAACCTACGGACCATCACCGGAGCCAGAGTTGCCGCCCGGCGGATACCTCGTCGTGTACCGAGAGTCCGACTACCTCCTAGCCGATGCGTTCGGGACAGACGTGCCGATCCTCGCGTGGGGGAAGGTTCCGGAAGACTGACGATGGCTACCCTCCGCACCCGGACACTCAAGGACGGCACCCAGACCTACTCCGTGCTGTTCCGGCTCAACGGCAAGCAAACCTCCGAAACGTTCGACACCGCCAAAGCCGCCACACGGTTCAAAGCCGACGTCGACCGGCACGGCATCACCACAGCCATGCGCATCCTCGACACCCGCCGACCAGGACAAGACACCGGGCGCACCGTCACCGAACAAGCCGCCGCACACACCGCCGCCCTCTCCGGGATCACCACAGGCACCCGCCGCAAATACGAACGCCTCACTGACACCCTCGCCGCCCACCCCATCGGATCACTCCCCCTCACCGCCGTCACCCGCGAAGACGTCGCCCGATGGATCCGCGACCTCGAAGCTGCGGGCCTATCCTCCAAGACGATCCGCGACCGGCAAGCGTTCCTGTCCGCCGCGTTCGTCCGCGCCGTCGACGACGAGCTCATGGTCCGCAACCCCGCCCGTGGTGCCAAGGTCGCCAAGACGCAACGGAAACGTGAAGCCGTGTTCCTCACCGTCCCAGAGTTCCAAGCCATCCTCACCCAAGCCCCCCAACCCTGGCAGCCCATCCTCGTCACGTTGGCCGGCACGGGCATCCGCATCGGTGAAGCCACCGCGCTCAGGGTCGGGGACGTTGACCTCGGCCGCGTCCCACCCACCATCACCGTGTCCCGCGGCTGGGAGTTCACAGGTGGCTCAGATCAGATCCTCGGCGCACCCAAAACCGCCCGCGGGTCACGCACCGTCGGCATCGGATCCGACCTCGCAGCACACCTCGAGCCCCTCACCGACGGACGCGACCCAACCGCGTGGCTGTTCGAGTTCGAAGGCCGACCCATCACCGCCCGCATGGTCAACGCCCGATGGCGCAAGTGGGTCAAGGCGTCCGGGATCACGAAGCGCCCACGTGTGCACGACCTACGTCACGCCCATGCGTCATGGATGATGGCCCGCAACTACCCCCTCAACGACCTCTCCCGGCGCCTCGGCCACGCGTCCATCAAAGTCACCGCCGACACGTACGGGCACCTCGCCCACGACGCCCAAACCCGCGCCGCCGCACTCGCAGACATGGGGATTACCGCACCCCCAGCCTTGATCACCGCCGACTAGACACAGGTACGGCACGCGCCATGACGCGACCGAGCGGGTGAAGTTTCCCCCACGGCCATGATCGTTACCCGTCAGGGATTGTCAACGTGTCAGTGACAGCGGTCATACTGCCGAAATGCGACGCACGGGCTACTGACGGCCCGCGCCCGCTCACTGTGGAGGGAAGTGGGCCAGGCATGGACGCGGGACCGTACGACCTAGTACGCAGGCTAGGCACGGAGGTGTTCGAGGTCGAAGGGTTTACGGTCCCGGCCCTGTACGTGCGCGACCGGGACTGGGCGTTCGTCCGGGCAGGGCTCACCCCGGAGGATCAGGGCCGGGTTGCCGATGACCTGTTCTCGACGGTAACTGCGTCAGTACCTCAGATGTAGGGGCAACCTCGACGGCCCTGCCGTCCCGGGTGTTGGTGGCGCTCGCGGCATAACGTCGCATCCTCTCTCGTAGTGCGTCGATCAGTTGGTCGTCGGTCAGGTGCTCGACGTTGGGCGGCGCTGCCGGCGTACCCGCGAGGGGCGAGGGGTCCTCGCCGTCGAACGCGCGACGCGCGGACCCGGGCACCCACTCAAGGGCCCTGTCAAGCTTGCGGAACGTGGACGGTGACGGCTTGCCCGTCCCGGCCTCGATCGCGGTCAGCGTGGAGTTCGACGGCCCGCCCCGTTGCCACACGTCGATCTGCGTGAGGTCGAGTTGTTCACGGCGGGCTGTGACGATCTGCCCGAAGCGCTTGGCTGACATGCCTTGAGTCTCCCCCAAACCTTTGGCAAACCCAAGCGGCACACGGCAAACGCTACGGATGTAGTTTCACCTGCCCGTCTGTGGATAACCCAAGATCAGTGCTGGTCAGGAACGTTTGCCCGTGTCGCTCCTTGCGTCTGCCTGCGGTTTGCCTTAGAGTCAAGGCATGCCGAAGACGACCCGCTATGACAAGCAACGGCCACGAATCACCCCCCCGCACGTCACCCTCGGTGACCTCCGCGCAGCCGTCGGGCTCACCCTCGACCAGCTCGCAGACCGCGTGGCGGAGATCGTCGGCGAAGAGCACCGACCCACCAAGGGCGCCCTGTCCGCCATAGAGAACGGACACCGGGGCGCATCGGAGTCGATGCTCAAGGCGCTGGCCCTCGCCTACGGGCTCCGTGAGGACTCGATCCACACGGACTACGAGCCGCGCGTGCGCAACGCCACGGGGGTCCCAGCATGAGCACCCAGACCCCGACCCCCGAACCACCGTTTGACCGGGCTGAGGCTGCGCGTCGGCTCGGTCGTCCCCTGTCGTGGGTGAAGGAACACCGCGACGAAATCCCCCACATCCGCATGGGCCGGTTCGTCCGGTACACGCAAGAGTGCCTGGACACGTACCTGGCCCGGCAGATGGTGGACCCTGACCCGTTCGCACGGTCGGGACGGTCCAAGGCTGGTGCGCGATGACCCCGTGCGTCGCTCACCCGGGTCGTCGCCTGGTGCACACGGATGGTCCGTGCGCGTGTTTCGCGGGTGGTCCTGCCCCTGAGTTCGCCCCGGCGTTGCATGCGGGCGAAACGGACGACACCGTGTACGCGCCGAGGGCAGCCGCATGAGCGCGCGCACGATCAACGTCCTGCTGACCCGTCAGGGCGTCAACATGGGCGACCACGCGCAGGACGTCACGCGCTCGCTGGACGTGAGCCCTGACACGACTCTCGGCGCGCTGGTCGAGTCGGCGCTCACCAAGCCGACGTGGCGCGCAGCAGGCGACAGCGGCCCGGCCGACGCCGACCCCGACGCATACCTGACCATCCGCATCGCCGCCGAGGAGCGTGCGTCGTGACCCCCGGCCCGTACGTCCCGACGGCCTCCCTGACCCCGTTTGAGGCGTTCCGGTTGGGTGCGGCTGAGGGGCGCGCGCAGGTCGCACTGGACGTGTCGCGGGCGTTGTGTGTGGAGGGTCACCGTGTGGCCGGGGACACGCTCGGCGGTGCCCGATGACCGCCACCGACCGGTTGGACGAGATCGAAGCGCGGGCTTCATCGGTTGCCGACCATGGCATGTGGGCTGGGGCTTCCACGGGCCACCTTCTTCGCCAGGACATCCCCGCCCTGACCGCCGCGCTCCGGGCCGTGCTGGACATTGCGGCCCGTGTCGAGGCTGGCGAGTTCCCTCACCCCGAGGACCCGTGGCGAGAGTTCGACGCCGCCATCACTGATGCCTTGGACGCGCGATGAGTCGCCCGTGGGAGTGGTCGTCCCCACCGTTGCGGGCCGTGTTGTCGCAGATGGAAGCGCAGGAAGTGCACATCGCGGGTGCTGGTATCGCGGCGACCGTCCTGGGTGGGCGTGACCTCGCCGCCGTGTTGCACCTGGTCGACGAAGGGGACACACCCCCACGCCGGCTCGCCAACCAACCCACCACCGAACGCTAGAACCGAGAGGAAGTCTCGCCATGCGGCAGCAGCCCTTGGAACCCGACACATTCGCGACGGCCAAAGAGGTCAGCGAGTACCTCAAGATCACCGACCGCACGCTGCGGCGCTACGTCCTTGAGGGCAAGATCCCCGCCTACCGGATCGGCACCAAGCACATCCGCTTCCGCGTTGCCGACGTTGAGGCGCTACTGAACCCCATCCCCGGTCCGAGCGCAGACCGATGACCGTCCCCGCGGGTATTGAGCGGCACTTGGACGCTGGCCCGGATGACCCGCGTGATTACGAAGCTGAGCAGGCGGCACGGGATGACGCGCGGGAGGCACGCGCGGAAGCTGCCGGCGACCTGATCCTTGCGGCCGTGGACTTGTCCCCGCACATGGCGGTGTTGCGGCACACGGCGCAGGCGATGGCACGCGTAACCGAGGCGTCCCGTCCGCGTGATGACACGGCGGACGCGTTGGACCGTATCGCCGCCCTGTGCTCCCTGCACTTGCCCCGGGACGCGTGGGACGACTGGGCCGACTCCACCGGCAGGCACATCCGCATCGACATGGAGGTGAAGGCATGAGGACGCTGACGGTCGGAAAGCAGGTCACCTGCGCCCGGTGCTCGAACACGACCGGCGACCCTCAGGGCGAGCACTGGATGCTCCGTCCCGAGCCCGTGGTCGTCGCGGGGATCCTCCTGGGCCTCTGCCCCGCGTGCCTGGGCGGCAACGCCCCTGCCGCACCCGACGACGAGCAGAAGCGGTGCGACGGGTCATGCAAGGGCGACTACCGCCCCAAGACCGGCACGTACTTCGAGGCGACGTGGGGTGACGGCGACGGCCCCGACCACCGCTGGGCGTGCTGGGACGAGCAGTGCGCCGAGGGCTTCCTTGAGGACCAGCCCTACCAGTGCGGCGAGTGCGGCAACTCGGTGGACATGGACGTCACCGAGTACCACGACGGCAAGCGGGTCCGGCGATGATCCCCACCGATCGTCCGCCGTGGGTTCCGTTGCACGCGGTTGAGGTGCCGTCCATGTCGGTGCGCCCGGGTGACGTCCTGATCTACGCGGACGGGGCACACCAGGTCGTCGAGGTGGTCCCGTACCCCGGCCCGATCAACGGCATCGACGCGATCATCCGCGCCACCGACGACTGGCAGATCGTCGCCGCCACCGGCATGAACCTCCACATCGAACCCAGGGAGAAGTGATGAGCATCGACCTGAGCGCGGCCATCGAGGCTGCCGGACGGGTGACCCTTGAGTCGGCTTACCCGTCCCTGTCGTGGGATAACCAGTCCTCGCTCGCCCGTCACGTGTGGAGCGAGTCCGTGCTTCCGATCGTCGCTGCTGCGGCCCCGTTGATCGAGGCCGCCGTGCGGGAACAAGTCGCGGCCGAGATTGACGACTACGAGCCGTCCAGCCTGGCCGTTCGCCTGCGCGCCGACTGGAAGGACGCCCTCGAATGGGCCGCCGCAATCGCCCGGGGCCAGTCGTGACCGCGCCCGCCCCGTCGCGTGAGGTCGCGTGGCATGAGGCCCGGGAGGAAGCCGCAGCATCCGCACGTGGCATGCGACTCGCCTTCGCGTGGGCGCTCGTCACCGTTGCCGCCGTGGTCGCGTACTGCGCTGCCGGGTGGTTGTTCCTCGCGGCCATGGTCGCGTTGTGGATCGGCGTTGCGCTCGTCCGCGGCGCTGTTGACGGAAGCGGGTGGGTGGCATGAGCGCTCAACGGTCCGATCCCGCTGTGGGTCTCGGCGTCCTAATCGGCGCATTCTTCGCGTTCGGCATCCCAACAGCCTTCGCCGTAGTCGAGGTCATCGCGGCCACGCGCCTTGACGGGTGGCTCTCCTACGCGCTGTGGGCCATCGCAGCATGGAACGTGGGGATCCTGATCATCCGCGCATGGGTGGCTGCGACCCGTCTCGGCGCGGGCATCACCACAGAGGCCGTCCGATGACCGCCCCGTTCCCGGCCGGGCCCCGTTACGACACCGAATGGGCTGACGTGCTCGACGCCGAGTTCTGGGCCCAGTTGCGGGCCATGAGCGAGACACGCACCGACCCCGAAACCATGCGCCGCGCCTACCGGGTCGCACGATTCTTCCCACGCCGGGAGTACGTGCGATGAGCGGGGAGCGCATCACCTTCGACGGTGACCGGCACCACCTCGACGAGATCGTCCTAACCGGGGCGACCGTCCACGTCGAACGCATGAGCACCCACGACTGGACGCTCATCATCGACGCACCAACCGGACGCATCCAGCTCGACGTCCGCGACCTACTCATCACCGAACGCATCGGCCTAGACGACCTAATCACCATCGACCCGCCCCTACTCGGGTGCGCCGTCGAATGGGCCGTCGACTACACCCACCACCGTTGCGACCGCACCGACGGGATCCCCCACCGCGTCCACGTCTGCGAATGCGGGGCCCGGCAATGAGCATCGACATCGCCACCGCCCGCCAGTTGCTCAACACCCGCACGGGCGAGCACGAACGCGCGGGCTGGGCCGAGACGTGGGGACTCGTCCTGCTAGACGAGGTGTCACGGCTCCGGCTCGAACTCGACCGCGCAGAGCGTGGCGCCGCGTACTGGAAGCGGTCCGCCGAGATCCGCGACACCAAGACGTACCGCGCGCTCGTCGAACGGACGGCCGAACGTGACGCGCTCGCACGCAAGGCCCGCCCATGACTGTCGCCCCCGTCCTCACCACCCTCGCCGTCATCGCATACGCCGCCACCCACCGACCAAACCCATGGAGCAAGAAGTGACCCTGCACACGTACCCAGACCTCATCCAAGGGTCCGACCAGTGGCTCGACGCGCGTCGGGGCATCGTCACCGCGTCCGTCATCGGGCAACTCATCACCACCAAAACTGTCAAGCCCGCCTTCAACGACTACTCCCGCGCACTCACCAACACCCTCGTCGCTGAACGCATCACCGGGTGGACCGAAGACGTGTACGTGTCCACCGCCATGATGCGCGGCACCCTCGACGAACCCATCGCCCGCGAGTTGTACGCCCGCCACCACGCACCCGTCACCGAACTCGCCTTCATGGTCCGCGAGTGGGACGGCTGCCGGCTCGGGTACTCACCTGACGGCTTGGTGGGCACAGAGGGGCTCATCGAGATCAAGTCGCGCGAACCCAAGGCCCAACTCGCCACCATCCTCGCTGACGAAGTACCCGCCGCGAACATGGCGCAGTGTCAGGCCGGCCTGTTCGTGTCCGGGCGCAAGTGGCTGGATTACGTGTCGTGGTGCGGGGGCATGCCGCTGTGGACCAAGCCCGTGTACCCGGACCCGCGCTGGTTTGAGGCCATCACCGAAGCCGTCGAGCAGTTCGAGGCCACCGCCGCGCAGATGGTCGCCACCTATCAGGAACGCACCACCGGGCTCCCCATAGCCGAACGCACCAACCACTTCGCAGAAGTGGTGATCTGAGATGACACCCAAGGAAGTCGCCCGGTTCTGGGATCGCGTCACCATCGACCCTGGCGGTTGCTGGACGTGGGACAAGCCGTACCGCGATGGATACGGACGCGCAACAGTGTCCGGTCGCCAGCCGCTCGCTCACCGCGTGGCATACGAGCAGATGGTCGGCCCCATCCCCGACGGGATGCAGCTGGACCACCTCTGCCACACCCGAGAGCTGTCCTGTCCTGGCGGGCCGTGTGCACATCGCGCGTGCGTGAACCCTGACCACCTCGAGCCCGTCACTCAGGCCGAGAACAAGGCACGGGGCAGGGCGGGTCAGCACCGCGCCAACGGCGACCGGTGCCTGCGGGGTCACCGTGACTGGCAGGTCAGCGCCACGGGGCGGCGGACCTGTCGGACCTGCCGCGATGAGCGTGTCGCGAGATGGGCGGAAGCCAACGCCGCACACATCGCAGAGTACCGGGCCGCTAACCGCGAGCAGAAGCGCGCCTACAACCACGAGTACCACACCAAGAACCGTGAGCAGCGCATCGCCTACATGGCCGAGCGCCGAGCAGCCCGAAAGGCGGCATGACCGTGGACATCAGCGACACCCTCGCCCCGGCATCGGAGCAACTAGACGCAATCGAACTCGCAGGGGCGCCCCGCACGTTCGTCATCGAGCGCGTGTCTGCGGGCAATGCAGAGCAGCCGGTGAACGTGTTCCTCGTCGACTTCCCTCGGCCCTGGCGCCCCGGCAAGTCCATGCGCCGCGTTCTCGCCGCATGCTGGGGCACCGACGCGTCGGAGTGGGTCGGCAGGTCCGTCACCTTGTACTTCGACCCGGAGGTCACCTTTGGGAAAGACAAGCCGGGGGGGACGCGCATCAGGGCGCTGTCCCACATCGACGGCACCAAGCGCGTCCCGCTTCTCGTCTCCCGTGGCAAGTCTGCGATCTACACCGTCGAACCCCTCACCGACACCGCACCGAGCAGGCCGACCGAACCCGCCCCCGACATTGCGTCGATCACCGACCGTGACGTGCTCGCGGACATGTGGCGCAACGCAGACAAGGACACGCGCCCCATCATTGAGGCCCGCGTGGCCGAGCTGAAGTCCGCGCCCGCCGAGCCAGTGCAGGAGCCGGGCTGGTGAGGGCCATCACCGTTCGCCAGCCTTGGGCGTGGGCCATCGTGCACGGCGGCAAGGACGTCGAGAACCGGACGCGCAACATCGCGGGCGCATACCGGGGGCCCGTCGCGATCCACGCGGGACGGGAGATCGACTTCGGCGCCGCCGATGACTTCATGCTTCGGCGGGCCTGGCACCTGGCCGGGTTGCCGCAGCGCCCGGTTCAAGACGCACCCGGACTGTTCGAGCCGCTCTTTGTGGAGTCGTTCGATGAGGACGCCGAGTGGCTACCCACGGGCACCGTCATCGGCGTCGTCGACCTCGTGGACGTGCACTGGCCTGGGATCACGACGTGGCGGAACGACGTGCTCGTGGGGATGGACTGCGGGTGCTCTGCCTGGGCCATGCCGCTCAACCATCACCTCGTGCTCGCGAACCCCCGCCCCCTCGCCGCTCCCATCCCCGCGCGCGGGCGCCTCGGGCTCTGGACCGTCCCCGCCGACCTTGAGGCCGCGATCCGGGAGCAGGTGCCAGCATGAACACGTCCCCGCTCCCACCATCCCTGACCGCCCTCGACTTCACACCTACGCTGTCGTGCAACTGGCAGGGCCGCCCCGTCCTACCGTTTGAGTGCCCGCACGATGACCGCCACGACCCACGCAGTGGCCGTCATGTGCTCCGACGCTGCCCGGACCTTCACCCGCTCCCACAAGTCATCCGGGATGCGCAAGTGCCGGACCTTCGTCGCGGCCACGTCAGAGCGTCCCGACGACGCGCATGGACTCGTACCGCTTTGCGGCCATGCGCTCCTGCGACTCTGCGAGGCGCGAGAGGGCGTCTGCTGCGGCCATGTCGCCACGAGCCTGTGCGGCGTGAGCGTCGGCGCGCGTGATGGCGGCGCGTGCGATGAACCGTTCGCGGATGCGGTCGGCGCGGTCTGTGCTGATCGGGCTGTCGGTGTTCGTCATGCCACCTACTGTACCCACACTGTACCCACACGCGCAAGGGGTAACCGATGACCGCCCACACACTCCCGCCGATCGCCCACGAGATGGCGTACCAGGCGACCCGGCTACCCATCCCCGAGCAGGTCCCGGCGTTGCGTCGTGTCCTCGCCTGCCTGGGCCTCATCGACTACACGGGCGTGTTCGAACCGTTGCCCACCACCTGCGGGCACCCGTCGTCGTCCTTGCGGCGCTGTGACATCGGGTCCCGGGGCACACGCTGCATCGAATGTGAACGCGCACGGGCGGTGACCGCATGAGCACCCCCTACCCGGCCTGCGCCGACGAGGACCCGCGCCTGTTCTACGTCCCGAACATCGAGGACGGCAGGGAGACCCCCGAGCGACGCGCCGCGCGTGAATCTGAAGCCAAGAGCATCTGTGCCCGGTGCGACGTCAAGGCCGACTGCCTCACGTGGGCCATTGAGACCAGGGACGCCCACGCGATCTTGGGTGGCACGACCCCGGAGGAACGCACTGTCCTGATTCGTCGGATGCGCCGGCATGGGGAACCAGTGCCACCCGTCACACCGGCCCTTGTTGAGCATGGGACGTCGGCAGGGGCACGCGCACATTACCGGCGTGGTGAGTCCGCGTGTGAAGCCTGCGCGAAGGCAGCGAACGTCCGCAAACGCGAACAAGAACGCGCACGCAGAGGCGGTGCCGCATGACCCGGGCCAGGTTTGCCGTCCCACCAACCGTCGCGGACTACGGGCGCATGACGCAAAGGGCACGCCTCGCAGCCGCCGAACTTGCAGCCGAACGTCACGCCGAGATCACCGAAACACGCGCACGCCTCGCAGCACGACGAGCCGCAGCAGCCAAAGAACACGCCACCAAGGAGACCGAACTCGTCATCGCCGCCGCCAAGGCCCTCGCCGCAACCATCACACCCGACCCCCCCGACCTCATCCTCGAACGCCGCCGACAACTCGCAGAAGCCGCCAACGTCCGACCACGCGCCCACGGATGGAGAACACCCGCATGAACCGCCCCAAGGACATCGGCACACGTTGCGAGACGGCCATCGTCCGAGCTGCACGCACCCGTGGTTTCCCCGGCGCCGACCGACGCACCCAAACAGGCCGGTACGACCGCGGCGACATCCTCCTCTGCCCCGGGATCATCATTGAAGCCAAGGGCGGCGACATGGCGAAACGCGCATCCGACCAACTCATCGACGACTGGCTCGACGAAACCGCTAAGGAAAGCGACAACGCCGGCGCCGAGGTTGCATTCCTTGTCACACAACGCGCAGGACACGGACCACAGAACGCACACAACTGGTGGGCACACTGGCGCCTCGGATGGCTCATGGGACTCGACAACAAATGGGCGCCACCCGCGGGACTCGACACCTACACACCCATCCGGCTCACCCTCGGAAACACACTCCTAATCCTCCGCGCATGGGGCTGGGGAACACCATTGGGCATGGCTGACGGTGGTATCATAAAGGGGTCCAATAAGGACGGCCCCCGGCTGGTAACCGAGGGCCTAACCACCAAGACCAGTGGAGGGTCTGCGATGGCTAACCCGAAGTCTAGCCCATACCCGGCGGGCGGTGCCCGCTGATGCGCACCGCTGACGAGATCATGGCCGACGCCCGCGACGGCTCCCCATTCTCCAACGGCACATCCGGGATGATCTGGATGGAGAACTGGTGCGAACGCTGCCGCAACGACTCACCCGAGATGGTCGACAGGGGTGAAGGTTGCCCCCCGATCCTCGTGTCCCTCTGCGGCAAGACGCCCGTCGAATGGTTCGAGCAAGAGGACTTGCAGGACTACCACTGCATCGAGTTCCGCGCCGAGGACGGCCCCGACGACGACGGTGAGCCGCAGCCCATTCCAGACCCGCCCGGCATGGACGCGCTAATCCCCCGCGAGCCCTACACGGCCCCACTCATGTTTACCGCAAACGTCGAACACCCCGCGACGGTGATTGCCTGATGGCCCGTATCCGCACGATCAAGCCGTCGATCTTCTCGTCCGAGACTGTGTGCTCCTGGCCCATCCCCGTCCGCTGGACATTCGCCGGACTATTCACCTACATGGACGACGCCGGACGAGGACGAGACGAACCCCGACTCATCAAGGCCGAGCTTTACCCGCTCGACGACGCAATGACGGCCCGGAAGGTCGAACAGCACCTCGAAATGATCGCCAAGAACGGCCCGCTTTGCCGCTACATCATCGACGGAACCCGACTCCTACACGTCATCTCATGGGTAGAACACCAGCGGATCAACCGACCAACTGAGTCCAAGATCCCTCCCTGCCCCGTCCATGAGCCAGACGCGCAGGGTCACCTCAACCTCATGGGGGACTCATGACTGACTCACTGAGGATGCACGGAGTGACTCACGGAGCCCTCATACCAGGAAGGGAAGGGAAGGGAAGGGAACGAGGAAGGGAAGGGATAAGAACCAAGTCCAAGACTTCATCATCCTCGTCACTTACGTACCGCGAGGGAGGCGACGGAGCATGATGCCGAACGCATCCCGTGACGACTGGGCACAACCACTCGCTGCGCTCGTGGCGTGCATCCGACGCGACTGGGACACCCCCGGCATCCGCGCAGCCATCTCCAAAGCCCGGCACCGTGGCACCCCCCTCGACATCGCCCGCGCACTACTCACCCTCACCGAGAACAAAGCGCTGAGGACACCAGCCCTACTCGTCGAGGACGGCGCGCACTGGGGCACGCCGACGACCGTCCCCACGACGTCGCAGGCCCGGTGCACCGAGTACGGGCATGAGCACGAGCTGGCGTCGAACTGTCGGATCTGCGCGTCGGATCGCATCGCCGGCATCGCTGTTGCGGACCCGCCCGCGTTGACACCGGAGCAGGCGGCACGAAACCAGGCCGGGGCACACGAGGCCCTGGCGCGCATGAGCAGACCACTGGACGGGCGCGAACGAGCGGCCGGGATGAGAGAAGGAGACGACGATGAGTGAGCCACCCGTGATGCGCTACCGCCTGACGTTAGTGATTGAGGGCAACACGATCGACGATGTTGAGTCGGAACTGTTGTCCCAGGTCCGAGGTGGATTCCTGCTGGACTCGAATCACTACACCCGAGACGAGTGGCAGGTCGTCGGGGGGCAGGTCACGTCCACGATGGAACACCGCAACCCGGAGATGACGGCCGAGCGATACGAAGCCGAACTCGACGCATGGTGGGCGGCCGAGAAGGCAGCGCGAAGGAGCCTCCGATGAGTGAGCACGTGGACGTGGACGTGATCCGGGCGCGAGCGGACGAGTTCCGCGCACTACTGGACGGCGACGCAGAGCCGAGTGACTACGACGCGATGCGACTAGCGTTCGCTTCCCAGGCCGACATCCCCGCCCTCCTGGACGCTCTCGCCGCCGCCCGTGCCGAGGTGGAGCCGATCCTCATCGGGTTCACGGCGGACGTGCTGCGGCTGACGGCCGAGCGTGACGCCGCCCGCGCCGAGGTGGCCGCGCTACGGGAGCGGCTGTACTCGCTGGGTCATCAATGGCTCAGGGATCAGGCGGCGTATCCAGGCTCACCGGAGGGCCGCGCTGCTGCCGCTGCTGTGCGGCTCTGCAAGGACGAGATGGCCGCCGTCCTCGCTGCCCCCACCGACCCGAAGGAGAAGCCATGAGCGACGACCAGCCCGACGGTATCCAGGGCGAGAACGCCGACGACAACCGCATCCCGAGCCCGGCTGCTGCTGCCGCCCGCGTGGTGGAGTTCGTGAAGTGGTTCGGTGACGGCGAGGTGTGGGACCGCACCCCGCTCGGAGACCCGCTCCCGGACCCCGTGCCACCGCTGTACGCCCGCGACCTCTGCGCGCTCGCGTGTGCGGTTCAGCACGGCTACCGGGCCGACGAGCCGAGCCGGTGCCTACACGACCCGGACGGATCGGCCGCCCATGACCGGCAGGTGGCCGAGCGGGCATGGGACGAGGGTGCCCGCGCCGCGTTCGGCGTCGGGCTCAACCCCTACCGCGCCGATTCCCTCGCCCCTCGCCACGACTACGCACCCTCGGACGGTGGGGCCGACGCGGCAGGCAAGGCGCTCCCTGCTGGGCTCTGCTACGTGTGCCAGCAACCCAAGTCGGCACACTCCCTCATTCCTCGCCCTGCCGCGCCTATCGGTCCGTTCGTGGACGAGTCAACGCTTCCCGAGGGTGTCCACGCGACGTTCACCCGCACATGCCGGGACTGCGGTCGGACGGTCAATGTCATCGCCGGGGCCGAGCAACCGCACGAGTGCACGCCATGACCGCGTGTATCGCGTGTGGGCGTGGGCCGTCGGATGGTGCGCGGGTGGACGTGCACGGCTGGTGCGAACAGTGCAGGGCAAGCGAAGGGGGACGGGCATGAGAGACGACCGACCATCGGCATGCCTGTCCGGGTGCACGTCCCGAGGCCAGCACGTCACCGAGTGTGATGCCCGGGACACGTGCCGGGGATGCCTGCCACGCGCTGCCGAGTTCGGGCTGCTGTGCCCGTGGTGCTGGCAGCGGCTGAACGGGGACATCGTGGACGCGCCGATGATCGTGGCGCACTTGCGAGAGATCGGGGAGCCGTTCGCACAGGCCGCCCCACCATCGGACACGGCGTCGTACCACGACCCGGCTGAGGGCTCGATCCTGCCCGCGTCATGGGGTGCCGCCGATGAGCTGCACGCGGATCTTGCGTCCTGGGCGTTGCTCATCCTCGAGGAACACCCGGACGGGCTGAACATGGTGGGCCCGGACGAGGTGGGCGCATGGCACACGAAGTATGGCGCCGTGGTCGGGGTGCGCATCTCTGAGGCGACCACGCGGCTGGTCCGCTGGTTGCTGCCGATGTTGGCGTGGTGTGCCGAGCGGGAGTGGGCCGCTGACATGCGCAAGGAGATCGCGTCACTCACGGCGACGACGTTGGCCCGGTGGCCGATGCAGGACACGCGCACTCGGGACGTGGCTGGGGTGCGGTGTGTGCGTTGCGGTGAGGTGTCGTTGACGTACACGCCCACGGCCGGGGTCAGGTTGCCGTTCAAGGTGGCGTGCACGAGCCCGGAGTGTGGGCGGATCTACACCGAGGCCGAATGGGACGCGGTGCTGGCGAAGATGACGATCGATCGGGGGTACGTGGCATGAGTGATGACAAGGATTGGGGCGACGAAACGCCGTGCGGTTGCACGTGTGGCGGACTCGGGTGCGCCAGCCGACGCGGACTCGCGGACGCGCGGGCCGGCGTGACCTACCACGGATCCAAGGCTGGCTATCAGAACGGGTGTCGCTGCGAGTCGTGCAAGGCGGCCAAGGTTGCCAGCCAACAGCGCCGCCGTCGCCGCGCGAACGCACAGACGCTGGACGGCGCTACTCGCCATTACCAAGAGTGGACCGGGCCAGAGTTGGAGTTGATCTGTTCGCCGGACCATTCTGCGCGCGAGGTCGCAGCGCTGATCGGGCGGACGATGCTCGCCGTGAAGAACATGCGCAGGAAGTGCCAGACCGAGCCCAGGTACGCCCGCCTAGCGGGTCTCCCAACCGCGGTTGCAGACAAGGCGACCCCATGAGGGACGCGGACGGCGTGGAGTGGCTTTCTGTGAAGGATGCTGCCCGCGTCGTCCGCGTCCGCGAGTCCGCGATCTACGTGTGGATCAGCCGGCGGAAGGTCGATGCTCACAAGGTCAGAGGCCGCGCGTATGTGCGAATGCCCGACGTGATGGCAGCCGAAGCGGAATGGGTGCGACGCGCCGAGAGGGCTAGATTGCGCGCCGTTACCGAACCGTGATAGATTCTTACCTAAGCCGACGTGTCCCTAGGGAACGTCGGTTTCGTCATGCCCGCCCCGGTAAGCGCCGGACGGGCTCCGAAGAGTCCCAGACCTGATCCGCTGGTACGCGCGGCAGACTGGGCGCAAAACACCAGCGAGTACCAGCCCCTGGGCTGGGAGTGCCTGCCCCTGGGCAGGCCGCGCCTGGTCATAGCGCGTGGACGAGGCCGCCACCTGCGACGTAAACGGTGCAGGCTGGGGTGCTGCTGATCACAGCGCGGTCAGCCCGGCCCCGTCCACGGCACACCCCCACACTCCCGGTCGTCGCGCGACCCAGCCCGTGCCCCACACGCGGACTGCTGCGCCCACGACGACCGGTGAACACGTCACCCGAAACGCAAGAAACGCAAGAGTCCCGCACGAAAACACTAGGAGAGCACGATGGACACCTTCGGCCCCGGACCCACAGCCAGCCACGAGATGGCCGACCGCATGAGCATCCTCAGGCGTCGCATCGAAGGCTATGACCGCGAACAGGTCCGCAACGCGGAACTCGCACTCAAGAGCGCGCGCGACGAACTAGCCCTCGACCAACGGCTGCTCGCGGAGTGGCAGGACATCGCCAACCGCTCAGCCTGACCCACAAGCTTCCCTCGGCGTCGACCGCCCCGCGGCACGGCGCACCCACATAGAGAAGACCCCCGCGCCTGCGGATACAGGCCGGGGGCGTGACCGACCGTGAAGGGGTCGATATGAGCAACGATACTCCCACCCGCAGCCTCGCAGCCGAAGAACGGTTCATGGCGAAGGTCCATAAGGACCCCGAGACCGGATGCTGGCTCTGGACGGCAGGGCGCAACCACGGTGGGTACGGCGACTTCAGGTCCGGGCGCACGTACCGCGCCCACCGTTGGGGATACGAACACTTCATCGGGCCCATACCTGACGGCCTACAGCTCGACCACCTCTGCCGCGTTCGCCACTGTGTGAACCCGGCACACCTCGAGCCCGTCACCTCGCGCGAGAACACGCTACGCGGCGACACCATCCCCGCATCCGAGGCGGCCCGCACGGTCTGCCCGGCGGGACACCCGTACACGCCAGAGAACACCTACCGCCACAGGGGCGCCAAGCGGCGCTGCGTTACCTGTCACCGCACATACATGGCCACATGGAAGGCGATGTCGCCAGCAGAGCGAGCGGCGCGCAAGACACCGGGCCTTCCCGTCGTTGACCTCGCCGCGCTCTTCGCGGCCTGACCCACAAGCTTCCCCGGCCGCCATCTCGCGGCGAACAAGCACACCCCAACGAGGGCGACCACGCATCGGCCAAGGCTGACCGTGGAGTTGAACACCTGGGGATGAGCTGGCCGGGGAACAAACCTCACACCCGCGGCCTGACAACAACACCCTCCCAAGGGCGACCGGCCACGTGCGCCGGAATGCTAAGCGAGGGGTGAGCGCGCCGAGGGACTAAACGTCTAGACGAAGGGATTGACCCGGTGAGCAAGTACCGCTGCATCGCGACAGGCTGCCCGTTGGAGGGCGTACTCACCGAAGAGTCCCACAGCCACGTGCGCAACCTCGACGGGTCAATCGGCATGTGCGTCACGAACATGCGCAACGCACCGCCCCCGCCACCGTCACTGCCAGTCGCGACCGTGAACTTCGAGAGCGACGAAGGGTCGCCCTGGGCCGTGTTGGGGCTCGTTGCCGGATGCGTCGTGGTCGCACTTGCGATCTACGGGCTACTTGCACTCGTCGGCGTCGTCTAGTCGGACAGCAGGTCCGCGCACAGTCGCCCAGTGTTCGGGCCCTCATCGAACAAGCCCACCCCGGACATGGTGCAGTAATACACGTCGGACCTGACGTCCTGCGCCCGGACGGCGTTCACGCGGACGACGACGAACACGACCAGGGCGAGTGCGATCATGGCGGCGGCAACCCACCGCCCCGTCCTCGACAGCGTTGCGGGCTCAGTCTCAGTAGCGCTCATGCAGCCATCTAACCACCGACCGCCCAAGGAGACCCCATGGCCCGCACCGCACTCACACCCCAGGTCATCTCCCTTGCAGGGATCGGCCCAACCTACGCCGCGGCCAACGTCGACGGGCACTCCATCGTCATCCGACCCGCCCACTTCGTGCACGTCAAGAACGGCAGCGCGAGCCCCATCACAGTGACAATCCCCACCCCCGGCACCGTAGACGGACTGGACATCGCAGACCGCACCATCACCATCGCAGCCGGCGCCGAACGGGTGTTCTCACTGTCAAAGGTCCTGCGCCAGACGGACGGGACCGCATACCTGAACTTCTCCGCGGTGACCACCGTCACAGTGGCGGCGTTCGAGGTCTGAGAGGAAGTGCACCGATGCCGCACCCGATGATGTCGTGGTTCGAAACCGAGTACACGGGCAAGCGACGCCAGGTGGCCAGTGCGTTCGCTCGTGCGGCGAAGCTCGTGGACGACACCGCCCCCAACGGTCCCGAGAAGGACCGGGCGCTGCACCGCCTCGTGTCCGCGAAGGATCTTGCCATCCGCGCAATCCCCACCACACCAGACCCAGCGCCAGAACCAATCGACGACTGACATGACCGGCGCCACCACGGCGTCAGGGTACGGGTGGCAACACCAGAAGGCGCGCAAGGAATGGGCACCGCACGTCGAAGCCGGTGAGTGTGTGTGCACCCGCTGCGGTGACCTCATCGAACCCGGCGAACCCTGGCACCTCGACCACAACGACACACGCACCGGCTACCTCGGTGCAGCACACGCGCGATGCAACGTCGTCGCTGGTGCCATCAAAGGCGCATCGATGCGGCAACCCGAACGGCTCATCACCTCCCGCCAGTGGTGACCGTGGATTCTTTTGAGGGTGCGTCTCGCATGACCCGCCGCCCGCAGGAGTTTCTCTCCCCGCGAGTTTTGAGGGGGCCTCATGGACCTGCCCGCTGCTGTTGCCGAGTCCCGTCGTGCCGGTTTGATCGCAATCCGTGACCACCTAGCCGCGTGTCTAGAGGACGCGCAGTCTGACAAGGCCGCGCCCCTGGCGAAGCAGCTCGCAGAGACGATGCGCGAGTTGGAGTCGCTGGCCGAGCCGAGGGGGTCTGCCGTTGACGCCCTCGCAGCCAAGCGTGCCGCTCGCAGGCAGGCAAGCGCCTAGAGTTCTGCACCGTCCTCCGTATGCGTCGGAGGAGGCTGCGGTTGAGGCAATCGAGTTAGCCGAGTCGGTTGGCCTGGTTCTTGACCCGTGGCAGCAGACGGTGGTTCGTGCGGCGCTTGCCGAGCGGACTGATGGTCGGTGGGCGGCGCCCGAGGTTGGGTTCCTGGTTGCTCGTCAGAACGGCAAGGGCGGCGCGCTCGAGGCGATCGTGTTGCACGGGATGTTCTTGGCCGGCGATCCGCTGACGCTCTGGACGGCGCATCAGACCAAGACGGCGTTTGAGGCGTTCCTGCGTATCCGGGGATGGGTCGACGGCTCGGCGGACCTGTCCCGGTTGGTGGCGCGCGTGTCGCTGGCGAACGGCGAAGAGGGCATCGAGTTGACGTCGGGTGTGCGCTTGCGGTTCGTGGCGCGGTCGAAGTCGTCGGGGCGCGGGTTCTCGCCTCAGCGGATCATCTTCGACGAGGCGCAGGAGTTGTCGACCTTGGCGGTTGACGCGCTGCTGCCGTCAATGTCGGCGCAGGGCAACCCGCAGGCCATCTACACCGGGACGGTGCCGGGGCCGGAGAACAACGGCGAACACTGGACTCGGGTGCGGGATCGTGGTCGGGCAGGGAAGTCGGACCGCCTGGCGTGGTTGGAGTGGACCCCCCGCGGGTCAGACGACGCTAAGGCGTCTCGTGCGATCGACCTTGACGACCGGCACCACTGGTCGTGGAGCAACCCGGCACTCGATTACCGGCTGTCCGAGGAGGGCATCGCGTCTGAGCGTGAGGCGATGTCCCCGGAGTCGTTTGGCGCGGAGCGGTTGAGCATCTGGCCGGCGCGCGGCACGTCCTCGGGCGTGGTTGACATGTCGGACTGGGCTGCGCGTCTCGGCGTCAAGACTGGGGTGTCCAGTCCGATTGTCCTGGCGATCGAGACGACTTCGGACAGGTCGATGACGACGGTCGTTGCTATGGGTAAGCGCCCTGACGACGACCCGCAGGTCGAGGTCGCTGATCACCGTCCCGGCACGGGCTGGGTGGCTGAGCGGGTTGCTCAGATCGCGGCGGATAACGGTGCTGACGCTGTGGTGATTGATGGTAAGGGTGCGGCGGCGGCGTTGATTGATGACGTGAACGCGGCCTTGGAACCGTTGGGTTTGACGGTGACGGTGACGACGTACACGGATGTTGCTGAGGCGTGTGGTCAGACGTTTGATGCGATCCGTGATGGTGGGCTGGTGCAACTCGGTCAGCCGATGTTGACGACGGCTGTGGAGACTGCGCAGACCCGCCCGTTGGGTGATGGTGCGTGGGCGTGGTCGCGTAAGGGTGCGGGTCCGCAGATCGCGCCCCTGGTGGGTATGACGTTGGGTTTGTGGAAGTGGCGTCAGCTCGCCGGTACCGACTATGACATTTCTGATTCGATCGGCTAGGGGGTCGGTGTGCGCGCTTCTCTCACGACCGTCCTTGACCTGATCGGGATGTTGCTGATTGTTGTGTCCTTTGCCCTGACCGTGTGGGCTGTCGTGCCCGGGCCGTGGGGTGGCCCATGTGCGCTGTTCGTGGCCGGCGCTGGTGTCTTGGCGATCTCGTGGATCGCGGATCGGAAGGCGGCGGCATGAGCCTACTTCGACGTGTTGAGTCTCGGACTATCACTTCTCTGCCGTGGTCGGCTGGTGGCCCGTCGTTGATGGCGGGCACGGCCGAGTCGGCGTTGCGTTTGATCCCGTTGTATGCGGCGGTGACGGGGATCGCGGATGACGTGTCGGTGATGCCGTGGCACGCGTACCAGGGGTCGACGAAGCTCACCGTGCAGCCGCGCATTCTGACGGACCCGGGTGTGGGTATTGGGCGGATCGCGTGGTTCAACCAGGCGATGATGTCGATGCTGTTGAAGGGTTTCGCGTTCGGCCTTGTCGTGCAGGTCGGTAATGCGGGGCAGGCTGAGCGGGTCGTGTGGATTCACCCGGACCGGGTGATGATCGACGAGACCGGCCCCCTGCCCACGTTCAGGGTCAACGGTCAGACGGTCGACCCGGGCACGTTCGTGTACATCCCGGCGTCGGTGATGCCGGGCAGCATCATCGGCCTGTCCCCCGTGGCCCTGTTCCGTTTGCAGTTCACGAAGATGATTTCGGCGCAGCAGTACGCGGCGGCGTTCTACGCGGGTGGGATCATGCCCCCCGGTGTGTTGCGCAACCGGGCGCGTGTTCTTCCCGAAGGGTCCGCGGAGGTTGTCAAGGCACGGTTCAAGGCGTCGGTCGCTAACCGGGACATCTTCGTCACGGGCAACGACTGGGAATGGGAAACGCTCACGGTCCCGAAGGACGACGCGACATTCCTTGACACCATCAAGGCTGGTGCTACTGAGATCGCCGCGATCTACCGTGTCGCCCCCGAGGACATCGGCGGCGCGTCAGGATCCTCGATGACGTATGCCACGGTCGAGCTGAACGAGTTGAAGCGGAACCGTCGCGCACTCATGCCGTGGGTGAACCGGCTCGAGGAAGCGTTGACGGCGTTGTCCCCGGAAAGCGTGTACGTGAAGGGCAACATGGACGCTCTTGCGCGGGCTGATTTGAAGTCGCGTATGGAGGCTCACCGGATTGCGCTGGGCATTGGCATGGAGACCCAGGACGAGGGTCGCGCGCTTGAGGACCGGCCCCCGCTGACTGCTGGCGAGATCGCTCAGTGGCAGACCCTTTACCCGCCTCGCGGTTTCGATCGCTCCACCGAAGGGGAGACGCCATGACGACTCTTGACCTTGAGATCCGTACAGCCGCACTAGGCCCTGTCGAACTCCGTGAGGGTGGTGACGGTATCGGGCAGTTGGTCGGTTACGCAGCGGTGTTCAACCGTCACTCGCAGAACCTCGGTGGGTTCGTGGAGCAGGTCGACCCGGCCGCGTTCAACAAGTCCCTCGCGGACAACGTGCCCGTCATGGCGCGGATGAACCACGACGACGCGCACCTACTCGGCACCACATGGGCGGGGACACTGACCCTGGAGGCGGACGGTACGGGGCTGCGGTACACGGTGGACCTGCCAGACACGCAGGCCGGTCGTGACGCGAAGGTGCTCGCCGCACGCGGCGACATGAAGTGGTCGTCGTTCGCGTTCCGCACCATCGACGACGAGTGGTCGCAGACGGACCAGGGTTTCCCCCTGCGCACCCTGCGGGCCGTCCAGCTTGTCGACGTGGCACCCGTGAACTCCCCCGCGTACACGGACACGTCGGTGGCCCTGCGGTCTCTGGCCGCCCAGACTCCCGAGGCCCCGGCCTCGGAGACCGACCCGGAGGGCAGCGGCGACCCGCACCCCTCGACGCCGGTCCTACGCGCCAAGAAGTTCGACCTTGAGGCGCAGCGGTAACTCCCGGCCTGGGCAGCGGTGACCCGCACCCGGCAACGCACCACCCCGCATCACCCCGACGAGCAGCGGTGACCCGCACTCGTCACCTTGTCACGCCCCAAGCCGGGGCACCCCACGTCCCAATGGAGGACACTATGACCTACATCGACACCCTGGCCGAGAAGCGCCAGAACATCTGGGAGCAGGCTAAGGCCCTGCTCGACCACGCCGAGGAAGAGGGGCGCGACCTCACCGCCGAGGAGGCGGGGCAGTACGAGGCCATGTCCGCGGACCTCACGGCACTGCGTTCGCGCATCGACTCGATCGCCAAGGCTGACGAGGAGAACCGGGCCGTCACTGAGGCGCTGGCCGACATGGTCGGCAACGCCACCCGGGTCAACGCCCCTGAGGTCAACGCCCTGCGCGCGTTCCTGCGTGGCGAGGCTGGCCGGGCCTACGACGTGCCGATCGAGCAGCGCGCCGACCTGACCACCACGTCCGGTGCTGGTGTCATCCCCCAGGGATTCCACAACCAGCTCTGGGAGTACATGGTTGCTGCGGCTGACCTGCTGTCCAAGGTCGACGTCATCAACACGACCAGCGGTGAGACGATCAAGTTCCCGCGGGTGACCGCGTACTCGACCGTTGCGTCCACCGCTGAGACCGTCGCGCTCACCCAGTCCGAGCCGACCCTCGGTTCGGTCGACTCGACCGTGTCCAAGCAGGGCTACCTGGTGCAGATCAGCACCGAGCTGCTCACGGACTCCGCGTTCAACCTCGAGGCGTACCTCGCCAAGTGGGCCGGGCGCGAACTTGGTAACGCCGTTGGTGCGACTGCCGCGTCGGTGGCCCTGGCCGCTGCTGCCGCTGGTGTGACGGGTGCGACGGGTACGACCCTGGGCTTCGGTGTGCAGTCGACCGCGGGTGCCGGGTTCGACTACCTGATCTCCCTGTTCCACTCGGTGACCGCGCCGTACCGGAACAGCGCTTCGTGCGCGTGGGTGCTGGCTGACCCGACCGCTGCGATCGTCCGCAAGATCAAGTCCGCGGACGGCGTGTACGTGTGGCAGCCGGCGGTCATCGCTGGTCAGCCTGACCTGATCCTGGGGAAGCCCGTTGTGATCGACGGGAACATCCCGGTTCCGGCCGCGTCCGCTGAGTCGATCCTGTTCGGTGACCTGGCCTCGGTCAAGACCCGCATCGCGGGTGGGTTCCGGTTTGAGCGCTCGGACGACTTCGCGTTCAACGAGGACGTGTCGACGTTTAGGGCTGTTGTGCGCCACGGTTCCGTTTCCGTGGATGCAAATGCCCTGAAGACGTTCACGCATTCCGGGACCTGAGCCCCGATCTAGTCCCCACTGAGGCCGCGTGCGCTGCAATCGCGCGCGGCCTCAGTGGCCCCCGCCTATTGCAGAGGTGAGTTCCAATGAATACATGCGAACAGTGCGGCTCCATCATCGTCGGACGCCGCAAGGGCGCGCGCTACTGCACGAGGAGTTGCAACGATGCCGCGCTGTACGCGGCGCGCCCGGGCTGGCGCCCGGCACTAACGGCCTGCGCCTGGTGCTCAGGTGAGTTTGTGGCGTACAAGTCCACCCACCGATTCTGCTCACGGAAGTGCCGCGAGAAGGGCTGCTACCGAGACCGGGCGGGGTATCCAGCCCCCGTGCCGTGTAACTGGTGCGGCAAGACCTTCACTCCGCCGACCCACAAGGCGTCCATATATTGCAGCCCCCTGTGTCGCAGCAAGGCGCCGATCCTGACGACATACAACACAACGGGCGCGCGCCTATTCAAGATGCTGGCAGATCAGAACGGTCTATGCGCGACGGGCTGCGGCACCGAGCTGTCGCTGCTAGTCGCTCGTGGGCATCCGATGTCGGCTCACGTCGATCATGACCACAAGTGTTGCAATGACGGATACCGAACGTGCGGACAATGTGTTCGCGGGCTGATGTGCCCTCAGTGCAATCTGACCCTCGGTTGGCTTGAGGCGAAGACAAACCAGATATCTCCCCTCGACAGGTGCCTCGCCGTGGCTGCCTACCTACTGCGCGACACAAACGCTCTATCGATGGAGGCAGTATGCGCGTCAAGATGAAGTTCCAGATCACCGGCACCCGTAACGGCGCGTACTGGCCTGCACCGGGTGACGTGATTGACCTGCCTGACCATGAGGGCGCGAAGATGTGCGCTGCGGGGTCGGCGGTGCCGGTTGTTGAGACGGCGACCGCCCCGAAGGTTGAGACGGCCACCGTGACGACCGCCCCTGCCCCGCCCGCGCCGAAGCGGACGCGGCGGTCCTGACATGACCGTGACCCTGGCCGACCTGGCTGACTACCTGGCCATCACCGCAGCTGACAGTCGGTACGCACAGGTCCAGGACGTGTTGGACGCGACGCTTGAGCACGTTGCCAGCATCGTCGGTCCGGCTGGTGCTTCGACCGTCACGGTTCGCCCCACGGGGTACAAGTTGATCCTCCCCGCGACGAACCTGGCGACTGTGGGCACGGTGACCGACCCCCTCGGCGCGGTGGTGACACCCACGGACACGGACCTGGCGTCAGGCGTTGTGACCATCGCCACGGTGGTGACACCGGGCGCGTACACGGTCACGGTGACCCGTGGGGATTCCGCGTCGGTTGATGAAGCGGTGCGGATCATCGCGAAGCACTTGTGGGAGACGCGTCGTGGGCGTGCTGGTCGGGATGCTGCGTTCGCGCAGGGTGACGAGCAGGTGCCTATGGGGTTCGCCATTCCGCGGCGTGCGGCTGAGCTGCTGGCGCCCGTGACCGTGCCGGGCTTCGCATGACCACGACGCGTCTAGGTGAGGCCGTTGACGCCCTGGTGGCCTTGCTTGAGACGGAAACAGGTTTGCAGGTGTTGGACGGTCCGACTCTCGATGTCGTCATGGATGAGGCGATCGTTGTTGGGTTGGAGACGGACGGCCCGGGGTATTCGACTGATGTGTCCATTGAGGACGGCTTGGGTCGCCCGAGGATGCGTGAGGACTTCACGGTCGGGTGCATGTTGACCTTGGTGTCGGGTGACGCCGCTGTGGGCCCGTTGCGGACCCGGGCGTCGACCATTCTGGGGCAGATTGATGACGCGTTGCGTGACGTGCACCGCACGTCGGTGTGGGAGGAAGCGTCGGTTTCCGGTGGCACGAAGTGGGCGCCGTTGCAGACCCCTGACGGTGTGTCCGTTGTGGTGTTCTTCGCGGTCCGGGGGTCGTGCCTGCTGTGAGGTCGACGCGTTCGACCGCGACACGGGTTGGGCGTCAACGTGAACGGTTGACGACCTACGGGACGTCGAACTACAACGCCGCGCGCCGTGCAGCGAAGTCCAGTGGGGCGCCCGGTCTGACGATGGGCTGGAACTGGGACGGGGTTGTGTACCTGTCCGACCGGCTCAAGGCGGTCCCCGAGGAGTTCCGCGGCGAGATGCGCCCACAGCTTCTCGGTGTCGGCAACAAGGTCAAGGCCGCTGCTGCCGCCAACTCGTCCTGGTCGTCACGCATCCCCGGTTCCCTGAATGTCCGGGTGAGCCTCAAGGGCAACCGCATGGGCGTGTTCGTTGCTGCTCGCGCGTCAATCGCACCCCACGCCCGCGCTTTCGAGGGCTTGTCCGGGTCGCCGTTCCGTCACCCCGTTTACGGGGCGGACCGCTGGGTCGACCAGGCCGCACGCCCGTACCTGTTCCCCGCGGCACGGGACCACAAGGACGAGATGGAAAAGGCGGTCATCGAGGCTGTCGGGTCCGCGTTCAAGCGGGCTGGCGTCACTAACTGATTCTCCCGGTCCGGTCGGGCTCGGGTCTCACCAACACAAAGGAGCCACCATGGCTGCTCTCACCACATCCGACCGGTACTTCGCGGTCGGCGTCACCGAGGTCGTTTACATTCCGACGATCGCGGCTACCACCCTCATCCCCACCAGGGCTGAGATCACGGCGGGGACTGTCCTGACCAACGAGATCGCGGACATCTCCGGTTGGACGAAGCAGGCCGGGTCGATCCCGGTGGCTGACCTGGGTACTCGGTTCACGGGGAACCTGCCCGGTCGGATCACCGTGGACTCGTCCTCGCTGACGTTCTACGCCGACAAGGAAGGCACGGACGTTCGCGCGACCTTGCCGCAGGACACCGAGGGGTACATCGCCTTCATGGACGGCGGTGACGTGGCGGCGTCCAAGATGGACGTGTACCCGATCCGCGTGTCCTCGCTCGGGAAGGTCCGTTCCACCAGTGACCAGGCCGCGCAGATCACGGTGGCGTTCGCGATCACGTCCGAGCCGGCCACTGACGTGGCGATCCCGGCCGCGGTCTGACATGACCGCTCTTGATGATCTCCTGGCACGGGGTCGCCGCCGCGGGACGTTCCCGTTCGCGGTTGGCGACTCCGTGCTTCAGGTCGAGTTCGAGGCGTTGAAGCCGAGTGAGTACGAGGCGTTGTCGCAGGCGCACTTGGCCGAGGATGGTGGGCAGGACCCTGCGACGTTCCTCCCCGCCCTGGCGTCTGCGTGCGCGGTCGAGGACAACGACCTGGACAAGTGGACGACCCTGCTCACGGACGGTGTGTCCGCCGGTGAGGCCAACGCCCTGTACCAGCGGCTCCTGGTCCTGAACTACGGCACCGTCCCCGCGGAGGCTCTGGGAAAAGACTGAGCGTCGACCGCCTGTTCGCGGCACGTATGGCCTACTGCGGGCCAAAGGCGTTGCCGTTGTCGGAGTTCCTGTCGTGGGACGAGTCCGACCAGGCGTCGGCGCTGGCGTGGCAGTCCCATGAGGCGAAGCGGTGCCCGTCGTGTGGGTATCACCCGGATGACGGTCAGCCGCACGCGCACGTGGACGTGTGCCCGGGGTGTGTGCAGGTCGAGCACACGAACGCCACTGATGAGTCGAAGGTTCGTGGTGCTGGTGTGCGCCTGGTGCGTGGCACGGCAGCGGATTGCCCGCGGTGCATGTCCGTCATCGAGATGAACAGTCGGGGGTGATCTCGGTGGCTTGGAGCGGTAGCAACGTCAAGGTCATGGTGTCGTCTGAGTTTGATGCTCGTGGGATCACTCAGGCGGAGAAGGAGTTTCGTCGCGCCCATCAGATGCAGTCTCGGGCGGCTACGGAGATGGCCCGTGTTGAGGAACGGGCGGCGGCGCAGCGTCGTGAGGCGATCAACACGACGGCGAACGCGATGGGTGCCCTGGGTTTGGCGATGGTGGCCGTGGCGGGGCTCGCTGTGGCGAAGTCTGCGGAGTTCTCCGCTGCCATGTCCAACGTTGCCGCGACGGGTGTCAGCCGGCTTGACGAGTTGCGTGCTGCTGCGATGCAAGCCGGCCGGGACACGGCGTACACGGCGATCGAGGCGGCTCAGGGTATTGAGCAGATGGCGAAGGCTGGTGTCGCGGCCGAGGACGTCCTCTCTGGCGGTCTGACTGCGACCCTTGACCTTGCCGCGGCGGGTCAGCTTGAGGTGGCCCGCGCCGCCGAGATCACGGCCATCACCTTGAAGCAGTTCGCCCTCTCTGGCCAGGATGCGACGAAGGTTGCTGACCTGTTGTCCGCAGGTGCGAACAAGGCCGTGGGTGGGGTTGAGGAACTCGCACAGGGCCTCGCCTACGTCGGTCCCGTGGCAGCGCAGATGGGTGTGTCGTTGGAGGAGACGACGGGCACCTTGGCGATGTTCGCTGAGCAGGGCATCCTCGGGCAGAAGGCTGGCACGGGCCTGCGTGGTGTGCTCATGTCGATGACCGCCCCGTCTGCTGCGGCGACCCGGGCGATGGAGGAATACGGGATCTCCGTGTTCGACGCGCAGGGCGAGTTCATCGGCCTTGAGGGTGTCGCGGGGCAACTCAAGGACCAGTTCGGGGCGATGGACGAGGCAACCCGTTCAGCCGCCCTGGGTCAGATATTCGGCAACGAGCAGATCACCGCCGCGCGCGTCCTGTACCAGAACGGTGCTGAGGGTGTGCGCGAGTGGACTGAGGCCGTGGACGAGTCCGGGTACGCGGCACAGGTCGCCGCCGACCGCCTCGACAACTTGCAGGGCGACGTGAAGATCCTGCGCGGGTCGCTCGAGACCCTGTTGATCTCGCTCGGTGAGGGTGGGCAGGGGCCGTTGCGTGGGCTTACACAGTCGGTCACTGAGGTGGTGAACGCGCTCGCGGAGATGCCCGAGGAGGCACAGTCGGCCCTGTTGGCGATCGTCGGTGGTGGTGGTCTGGCCCTTGTGGGCGTGGCGGGCGTGGCGAAGTTGACGCTTGCGGTGTCGCGGACGATCACCCAACTGAAGCTGTTGTCGACGACGGCGAAGCTGACGGGTGGTGTTGCTGCGGGTGCGCTCGCGTTGGGGACTATCGCGTTGATGGCGTGGGCGTCGCAGGCTGCGGATGCGCGTGCCCGGACGCAAGAACTTCAGGGCACGCTCGACGAGTTTGGGCGGACCACGGGCGAGACCTTATCTGCGATCAACGACGCGCTCTCCACTGACCGGGGCGGGTTCCTTGACGGCATCTTCGGCAAGGACCCCGAGTCGCTGATCGACATGGGTGAGCGGTTGGGTCTCACTGTCGAGGACTTGCAGGCCGCCATTCTTGGTGAAGAGGCCGCTATGGCGCGGGTGAATGCCGCCACTGCGGAGTACGCGGACGGCCACAGCCACAAGACGACCGAGATGAACAACTTTACGAAGGCGTTGCAGGCTGAGCGTGACGCGCTGACCGGTGCGGAGAAGGCTGCGGGTCAGAAGGCTATCGCGGATGAGGCTGCGGGGATTTCGTCTGAGGATCTTGCGGCGAGTGTTGCGTCGGCTACGGGCGAGTTGCAAACCCAGGCTGAGGTCATTGAGGAAGCCATTGGCCTCATGGCCGAGCTGGCCGGCGTAGTGCTGTCCGAGCGGGACGCGCAACGCGGGTTCGAGGAATCCTTGGACAGTGTGACGGAGGCGCTTGAGACCAACGGCAAGACGTTGGATATCACCACGGAGGCGGGGCGCGCGAACCAGTCAGCCCTTGATGACGTGGCTGCGTCTGGGTGGAAACTGATCGAGTCCATGCAGGAGAACGACGCCACACAGTCAGAGTTGCAGGCGACTATGGCGACGTCCCGGCAGGCATTCTTGGATGCTGCCGCCGCGATGGGTCTCGGCGCCGAGGAAGCGAACGCTCTCGCGGATGAGATGGGTCTGATCCCGGAGAACATCGATGTGTCCGTTGAGGTGGAGACCGCGGCGGCGGAACGGAAACTGCGGACGATCCAGACGATCCTCGCCGGCATGAAGGACTTCGTCATCACCGCTGATGTGCGAGCACAGGGCGGGTACGACGAGCACCGGGCCGGGGGCGGTCCCGTGGTTGCTGGTCGCCCGTACATGGTCGGTGAGCGTGAGCCGGAACTGTTCGTCCCGGACCAGTCGGGGATGATCTACAACCAGGCCCAGTTGGCTGCGATGGGGAGTCGTGCCCCTGAAGCATACGGCCCGGTCCATAACTCTGCGCAGTCCACCACGACCGTTTACATCACGGCGGATGTGTCGCGTTTGCAGTCGGTTGGTCAGTTGGAGCAGTTCATTGGTAATGCTCGCAGGCTTGGCCGTCAACAGGGTGGGGTGAGCGCCTGATGGGTCAGTCTTTGACGCACGCTTTCACGACGACGTATGACTCGACGACGCAGCGTGCGATCAACCTGAAGATCTACTACAACTCGTCGCTCGCGGTCTCCGACTCGGTGAACGACCTGGACGTGACGGGTGACTGGCCGAACCTGACGAACCACTCGACGGCGATCAGCATCGGTAGTGGTGGCGGGTCGCAACTGATCTACGACAACACGGTCTACTTCACGAAGGACAACTCGTCGAAGTCGTTCGCGGCGTCGTTGACGGGTATCGAGTTCTGGGGTGCGAGTAACGTCATCTCGACGAACGGGTCGGTGTCGATCCCGCCCGGGCTGCCCGCTGCCCCGACGGGTGTCACGGCTACCCGGGTGTCGGATACCCAGCACACGGTCTCGTGGACGCGGAATGCGACGACGACGGCACCCTACTCGTCGCAGCGTGTGCAGCGGTCTACCGACGGTGGGTCGTGGGCGACGGTCCTGGATGTCTCGACGTACTACACGACCACCGGGTCGCACTCGTGGTCGGACATGACGACGAGCGCGGATCATTCCTACAGGTACCGGGTGATCGCGAACAACAGCACAGGTTCTGCGACCTCCGCGGAGTCGGCCACGGTGTACACGACCCCGGCCGCCCCGGGCACCCCGTCCGCGGTGAAGTCCGGGGCGAACATTGTCCTGAGCTTTTCTAACACGGCCCGGCATGACGTCGGGATCAAGGTCTACGCCAGCCAGGACGGTGGGGCGTTCGCGCTCCTGGCGACGGTGGCGACGGCGAACCTGACCGGGTACACGCACACAGCCCCGTCGTCGTCGGTCACCTGGGCCTACAAGGTCGCGACGTACAACGGGTCGCTGATCTCCGCGCAGTCGGCGGCGTCGAACACGGTGCAGCTGCTGGCCGCGCCGAACGCGCCGACGAACCTGGGCCCGACGACGGTCCGGGACGCCACTGAGAACGTGACCCTGACCTGGCAGCACAACCCGGTGGACACGACCGGGCAGGCGGCGTTCCAGGTGCAGCACCGGGCCGCGGGCGCGGGCACGTGGACGACCGAGACGGCCGTCACGTCCGCGACGTCATCGTGGGTGCTAACGGGCGGCACCTACGCGAACCCGACGACGGTGGAGTGGCAGGTCCGCACCAAGGGCGCGCACGCCGACTACTCCCCCTGGTCGGCGACCGCGTCCCTGCCGTCGTCCGCACGGCCCACGGGCACGATCTCGTCCCCGGCCGACGCGTCCGTGGTGGCAACGTCCGAGCTGACAGTCTCGTGGGCGTACTACGACGCCGAGAGCAAGGCTCAGGTGGCGTGGCAGGTCGACCTGCTCGACAACCTGGGCGCGGTTGTGGAGTCCCTGCCTGGTGTCGGTGCGGGCACGACGGCGACCCTTGAGGCGACCCTCAGTGATGGGTTCGCAGGGTCGGCACGACTCGTCGTGCAGGACGCCGACGGCATGTGGTCCCTGGGGGACACGAACGCGTTCACGGTCGCCTACGCCGTGCCCCCGACCCCGGTCGTGGTGGCGACGTGGGACCCGGACACAGCGACGGTGGGCTTGGCGATCACAGTCACGGATCCCCCGACCGCCCCCGAGGTCGCCGCCACTCACGTCAACGTCTACCGATCCCTGGACGGTGGGGCGTTCGTCCTCATCGCCGAGGCCGTGCCGCTGAACACGTCGGTGACGGACTACTCGCCCACGGTGGCGGGGACCAACGACTACTACGCGGTCGCTGTCTCGGCACTGCCGTCCACAGCACAGTCGGCCACTGTGACGGTGACGACCCCGGAGGCTGGGGACCGTGCGTCCTTGTGGTTGTCTGCGGGTCCCGGGTTCTCGGTGGTGTGCCGCGCCGTGACGAACATCTCGATCGTGTCCCGGACGGGTAAGGCGTCGAAGGTGTTGCACCGGTTCGCGGGCAGGGACAAGCGGGTGGAGTTCGCGTCGGACGCTGCTGAGCGCGGGTGGGATGTGTCGTTCGAGGTGATCCGCGACTCGGGCAGGGGTGACTCGACTGTGGCTGAGTGGTTGGACCTGGGTGAACTCGCGGGCCCGCACCTGTTGCGTTCCACCGACCACTACCGGTACGTGTCCGTACCCGGTGTGACCGCTGCGGCGGACGTTGGCGGCATGGTCACTGGCGTGTCGTTCACCGCTGAAGAGTCAGACGATGCCTGACCTTTGGTTGCCGGCGGGTCCTGACCCGTTGACGACGCACCGGGTGGAGTCGTGGCGGGTGGACTTGCTGACGGCGGATGACGCGACGGTGGGCACGTTGGACGGTGTGACCGGCCTCAGCTTGGATCATAAGGCGGGGGCGACGATCCACGGTGGCGGCACCCTGTCCCTGTCGGATGTGGGGCAGGGCGTGGACTGGCTCAGCGCCCGGGTGATGCCGTGGTTCACGGTGGACGGTTACGGGTCGTGGCCGTTAGGTGTGTACCTGTTGGCGTCCCCCCGCGAGCGGCACTCGGACGGGCCGACGTCGTGGCGGGTTGAGCTCCTCGACAAGTTGGCCGTGCTTGACCAGGACGCGGTGTCACAGTCCTACTCACTGCCCGCGGGGACTGTGGTGACGGATGCTGTGGCTACGGTGATCGCCGCCGCGGGGGAGACCGCTGTTGCGATCACCGCGTCAACGGAGACCCTGACGTCGGGGATGGTGTGGGAGGCGGGCACGACGCGCCTGCGCATCGCGAACGACTTGCTCGCGTCCATAAACTACTGGTCGTTGCGGTGTGACCGGTACGGGCGGTTTACGGCGTCCCCGTATGTGCGCCCCCAGGACAGGGTGCCCGTGCGCGCGTTTACCCCTGGCCCGGATGCGATTGTCACCCCGGACTGGTCGAAGGATGAGGATCTGATCGCGGTCCCGAACCGGGTGATCGTCATCTCGGACGGCACCCTCGACGTGACGGGCCTCGTGGGACTGGCCGAGAACACAGACGCGTCGTCACGGTTCTCGGAGCCGTCCCGGGGCCGATGGATCACCGTCGTCGAGGACCACGACGCCACCTCCCAAACCGTCGCGGATGCTATCGCCGCGCGCCGGCTGATCGAGCTCGAGGCCGTGTCCGCGACGTATGACATTGAGCATGCGATGGTGCCGCAGGACTTGCATGACGTGGTGACGTTGACGGATGGTCCGGCGTCGGTGCAGGGGTGGGCCGTGTCGTTGGTTCCGGGTGAGGCGGGTCCGTTGATGCTTACGACGTTGCGGGGGGTGTCCTCGTGAACGGTCTTGACGTGTTGTTGCCGGGTCCGAAGGGTGAGCGTGATGGGTGGCGTTGGGGTGCCGTGACACAGGTGTCACCGTTGCAGGTGACGTTGGAACATGACGATGACCCGTTGACGGTCACGTTGTCCCCGATGACTGCGGGCCTGGCGGTGTCTGACCGGGTGTTGGTGTTGCGGCACGGGACGAAGGCGACCGTGTGGGGGCAGGCGGCCCCACCCGTGGACGACACCGGGTGGGTGACGATCACCACGGCCCCCGGGTTCACGGGCACGAACGCCCAATCCCGGGTCAAGGGCGGGATCCTCTACCTCCGGGGTTCCATCTCTGGGTCCTTCACGGCGAACGCCACCACCACCATTGGCACCACGGCGTCGGGCCACGCACCGAGTTACGCGTCCGGGGCGGGCATGGCGACGACCGGCGGGGCCACCGGGTGGGGGCAGATCCTGACCAACAACACGATCTACGTCCGCGCCCCGTCCACGGCCACGCACAACTTCTACCTCGGTGCCCTGTCCGGGCACCCGGTCGACTAGCAGGGGGCGACGTGGACCTGACCGGCATGTCCGACACCGACCTGGGCGCGCTGATCGAGTCCGCCGCCGCCGAACGTATCCGCAGATGGACCCTCGCGAACGGGAGCGCGGAAGCTGAGGCACTCGCCGCCCGGTACATGTCCGCACGCGGTGACCAACCCGGCGACCAGTGGATCGCCCCGACGGCCGCCCACGACGCGTACCCCCAGGGCTGGCAGGTGACACACAACGGCAAGACGTGGGAAGCCCTGGCCCCGGCGTGCGTGTGGGAACCCGGGGTGTCCGGGTGGCGGGAGATCGTCACCGAGAGCGCCGCACCGCCCGAGTGGGTCGCCCCAACAGGGGCCCACGACGCCTATCAGATCGGGGACAGGGTGACGTTCGGCGGCAAGGTCTACGAGTCCAAGATCGCCGCGAACGTATGGTCACCCACCGCATACCCCGCCGGGTGGACCCTCATCCCCGCCTGAGGACCAGGGTGACCCCGCCTAGTGGCGGGAGTCGGCCCGCTGCCTGTACTCGTCGAACCACGAGAAACCGTCAAAGTGGTCACCCTCGTGGTCGGCGGGAAGTTGGCAGGACTCTTCGAGTTCACCGTCAAGCCAGTACACCGGCGCCAAACACAGACCATCGCCCATGCCCTGCACGATACCGCGCCCGCGAACACGGGAGGCCCCCGCATGCCCACTGACCCGATCACTGACGCCATCAACCGTGTGGGCCAAGACGTCCGCGACCTCCGCGTAGACCTCACCGGGCGGCTCGACGCAATGGTCACCCGCCGCGAACACGACGCCGAAGTCAAACGCATCGACGCTGAAGCGCGTGCCACACGGCAAGCGTTGAGCACCCACGAACTCACCGCCGACGAACGACACAAGCGGCTCACCGCAACCCTCGACGCGCAGGCCGCGCAACGCACCGCTGACCGCCGGTTCGTGGCCACATGGGTTGTGGCCGCTGTGGGTGTGGCAGCAACGGTCACCGGGGTCCTCAACGCAGTCTTCGGCGGCTGACCGTGACTACGCGTGTCATCACGTCCCTGAATGGTCGGATCCCCACGTCGTTGCTGGCGCCGATTGGTGGCGGGTTTGTGTTGCGTAAGGACGCCGCGGCGTCGTACTTGCGGGCACGCGCAGCGGGGTGCCCGGCCGGGGTCAACTCCGCGTACCGCACGTACTTCGAGCAGGCCAAGTTGCGAGCCAAGTACGAGGCCGGGGGCACCCTCGCCGAACGCCCCGGATGGTCCTGGCACGGGGAAGGCATGGCCCTCGACATCCCCTCCGCGTCCGGCGCCCAAGGCTGGCTGCTCGCACACCCGTCCTACGGGTGGCACCGCACCATCATGCCCGCCGAACCCTGGCACTTCGAATACTTCCCCAACCTCGACACAGGAGACGACATGCCCAGCTTCGACGACGCCCTCGGCATCAACCCTGCCACCGGCAAGGCGTCCACGTGGGGTGAGCAGGAACGCATCTCCACGAACTACTCGTACTACACGTGGGACATTGCCCGCGCCATCGACGCGAAGATCACCGGGCTTGTCGGTGCGATCAACGCCCTGGCTGCTGGTGAGGACTTCGACGAAGCGAAACTGCTCGCCGGGATTGAGACCGCCGCGGCCACGGGTGCGCAGGCCGGGACGACTGCTGCGCTCGCTGACATTGAGGGCATCGTCCGTGACGTCGCCGGGGTCAACGCTGACGCGATCCTCGACGCCCTCCGCGCCCGCCTCTGACCGTGCACCACCACCCGCTCCGTGAAGTTGGGCACGCGTGGTGGCTCATCCCCCTTGCTCTTGCACTCATCACCGTTGCCGGTGTCGCCGGCACGACCGTTCACTAACAGGAAGGCAGTCCCGTGCTCAAGCGCGCACTCCCCGCCCCCGTCGAATCCACCCTCCGCGCCCTCCGCACAGCGGTACAGGTCGCCGGGTCGTTCGCCGCACTCCTCGTCGCCGTCGCGATCCCACCCGTGGGTGACGCAGCCAACGCCATCCTCGAACTTGTGGGTGTCGACTACGAGATCACCCCCGGGCTGGTCCTCGCAATCGGGCTCGTTGGCACGGCACTCGCTGGGATCGTCGCCAAGGTTCAGAACCTCATCGAAGGCCGCGACGACATTGGTTCCACGGAGGAACTGGCCGAGTACCTGATCGACCTCGTGGACCAGGTAAACGAACTCGAGGACGCGCTACGGGAAGCCAAGGCCGAAGCGCTCCCCCCGTACGTCGACTGACTGATGCGCCCCACCGACCTGCCCACGCTTGAGGGGTATGACGACCTCGGGCCGTATTGGGAGTGCGCGGATTGTTTGACCCGGCACCGGTCGCGTGCGGCGTGGGCGGTCTGCTGCCGGTTCGACGCGGCGTGAACGACTGCCAGGAGTGTGCCCGGTTACGCGCCCTGAACGCGGACTTGATCGCTGAGCTTGCGATCCGGGCTGGGACCTCAGTGGCCGTGCAAGTAGCAGCCCATGAAGCGGTCGGTCCGCAAGACGTCGATGCGCTGGGGCCCGCTCGCCCCGGCCCCCGGTAGCACTCCGAGCGGACCGACCTTCAACCGACTGACCACGACCCGCCCCCGTAAGCGTGGGGCGGGTCACAGCCGAAGGGAACACCGTGAGCTCCGTGGCTGAGGCATTTGCTTCCCCACCAGCACCACCGATCATCTGCAAGGTGTGTGACATCCTCCCCATGCTTGACGGGGAGGGGCGGGCCAACGTTGAGGCCGCACTCGCCGCACCCCCGAAGGTGTGGCCGCACGCGATCATCGCGGCGAAGTTGACGGGGCTCGGGTTCAGGGTCAGTGAGCACCCGGTGAAGCGTCACCGTGAGCGGTGTCTATGAGCGCCGTCGCTGACGCGTTCGCGTCCCCTGGGCCGACGGGTCCGCAGCATGTGGCGGGGCGGAAGGCTTACCCGGATGGGTGGCAGCCTCGCATGGAGGTTGATGACACGGACGGCGGGTTCGTCGTGTCGAAGCCGCAACCGGTCGCGCAGGCGACCCTTTCTGACCACGGGGCCGTGCTCGACGAGTTCGGGTTGGACCCGGCACAGTGGTCGGTGGAACGGGTGCGCCGGTCACGGTGGCAACGGTGGGATGGTGAATGGCTTGAGTCCGTCCGGTTGTCCATCCTCCCGGCTCGCACGGCACAAGCGGCACGGGTGGACCTCGACGCACTGTGCAAGGACATCGCCCGCTTCAGAGTTAAGAGTCGGGCTTCAGAGTCGGCTTTAGAGTCCGCGTCGTTCGTGGCGCCGATCGGCGACACGCAGGTCGGGAAGATCGACGGTGCGCACCAACTTCGATCTCCCCGAGGATGCGGGGGACAGCCGCGGACGTGCCGCCTCCGATTTAAACGGCTCGACCGCAGCAACCACTTCGCGCAAGTTGTCCTGCCCCAACTGGGAGACTGCATCGAAGGCACGGTCTCCCAGAACGGTGCCGTCGTCGGGCGTACTGACCTGGGTCTCACCGAGATGGTCCGCGTGTACCGGCGGCTCCTGTGGGCGCAAGTCAAGGCATACGCCACCGCGCCACGCATCCTCGTCCCCGTGGTCCCCGGCAACCACGACGAGCCGACCCGGAACCCCATGACCACGGCGACAGACTCGTGGGCCATCGAAGCCGCGTCATCCGTGCAAGACGCCGTGGCCGAGAACCCCGACCTCAAGGACCGGGTGAGGTTCATCTTCCCTGAGCACGACGAACTCACAGTCACAGTGGACGTGTCCGGGACCGTGCTCGGTCTCGCGCACGGGCACCAGTTCGGCCGTGACCCGTTGAAGTGGTGGAACGAGCAAGCCGGCGGACGGTCCCCCATCGGTGACGCTGACGTGCTCCTGTCCGGGCACTTCCACCACTTGCGCGTGCAGGACCACGGTGGGCGCAGGTTGTGGGTGCAGGTACCCGCGATGGACGGCGGGTCGTCGTGGTTCCGGCACCGTCACGGGCAGGACTCCCCCAGCCGCTCGGTCACGTTCTGGACGGCCGACGGGCACGTGCACGACCTCGACCCCGTGCTCTAACCGGTCAACTCGCACCCTGCGAACCGGTCAACCCGCAGCCCCGCACACACCACCGCCCCTCTCCTGCCACAAGCGGGAGGGGGGCGGCTTTCGTGCGTCCAGGGTCAGGCGAGACGGCGGCTCAGCCAGTCCAGTAGTTGCGGGATGTGCGCGGCCTCCAAGTACGCGGCGACGAACCCGTGCCACGCCTGGTGCGCATCACGTGCAGCCTCATCCCCGACGTAGAAGGTGCCGCCCGGGAAGAACGGGCCATGCTCGGCGCAGCGCGCGCACCCGTCCGTCGTCGTCCAGTCCACGTCACACGTCCTCTCGGGTGTGCGGGTATGGCGCGTAGGGCATCCCATTCCGCACCGCCAGTTCGACGGCGACGCACTCATACCCGCGATCCGTGAGCACGAGCATCCGTGCCTTGTGGTGCTCGGGCGTCGCTGTACCGTCAGCCGTCCGCGGGCACGCGCGGTACTCGCTGAACGCGAGCAGTCGGTCGACGAGCGGCCCGGCACCACGGTCCATCTCGCGGTCCAGCCACTCCATGCCCTCACTCATCCCCTTCACCTTCCACGTAGTCTTCCAGCGCGGCCACGATGACCGCCGTCAGTGTCGTGCCATCCCCCATGCGCGCCGCCTTGGCTTCGATGCGGGCACGCAACTCGGGGGACACGCGGAACGAGATGACCGGCGCACCCTTCGACGGGCTCACGGTGCAACTCGCGGGTCATGGATGATCGCGGCGGGAAGCATCAGCGCCATCTGTGCCCGCGTGCTGATGTCGGAGCCGTTGAACGCGCGGAGCCCAGTCGGCCACGTCGAGCGCACCTCTCCGTCCGCGCACAGCAGCACCACGCGCTCTGGCAGGGCCTCCAGCTCGGCCACGGTTGTAATCGTCGTTGTCATACACCCATCGTACCCCCGGTGTATGACACCCCGCAACCCGCGCACAACCCGGGCGGCTAGTAGACGCGGGAACAAGGGTGCGGGCGGGTCACGAGCGGACCACTTGGCCCGCAATGGCGTGGAGCGTCTCGCCCGCGTAGACCACGATGTCGGCAGCTGCGTCCTGGCGGATCGCTACGTGCGCGGCGTCGAACCAGACCTCGGCGCGGGGGGCTTGGGTGCGAATCCAGTCGACGAACCGGCCCTGCGCGATGGATCTGGCGAGCGCCTCGGCGTGCGGGTCGTCCGGGTTGCAGCCGCGGAGGTCGGGCCACGTGCAGGACGCGATCACACCCACGTCTGCGTCAAAGAGTGTGACCGTGATATCCGTCTGGTCAACGCTCATGCGTCCGCCCCCTAGCGAGGACGGCGCGGAGGTCGGCCTCCCGGAAGTACCTCGCGCCGTCGCCCAGCGAGACCGCCTTGCCGCCACGCAACAACTCCCGTAGCGCGGCCTCGCAGTCGCCGCCACGCTCGGCCTCGGCGGTTTCTACTCGGTGCCATGCGGCGCGGAGGTCCATGACCAACCGCTTCCACCCGCAGGCGATCGGGTCGTCGTCGGGGTGCTTGTCGCACGGGTCGGGATGTCGGGCGAGTATCTCCCCAATCTCGGCCTGAATCTGGCGATCGCTCATTGTCCCCTCCTGGGTAGTGACGGAGCCCGCTTCGAGGGCCGTCTCGCGTTCCATGCGTCGATCGTCTCGGGGAGCCAACCAACGAGCCGGGCGCCGATTTGCGCGTCGTGCGGTGGGAGCTTGTACCGGTTGAGCGTGTCCGGCTTCACACCGATACGCGCAGCCACCTCGGGCCGGGACAGGTAGCGGACAGCCCCGCCCGGGTGGGCGGGGCTTGTGGCCTCCATCAGACGTGGGCGGCCAGGGCGGCCATCGCGTCGCGGTCCGTGAGGATCATCGCGGCAACTGCTGCCTCGTA
>Ga0209347_1001420_pt1 | contig 39308 bp, 17 predicted proteins | sample AutmiccommuBRH23_FD_187382 | JGI IMG/M metagenome (GOLD analysis project Ga0209347, IMG submission 187382) | Deep subsurface microbial communities from Mt. Terri, Switzerland - Autotrophic microbial communities BRH/23 (SPAdes) (version 2) | ecosystem: Environmental > Aquatic > Deep subsurface >... | reverse complement strand
GCTTCTGAGGAAGCTGAGAGGCTATAAAAAGCCATACGGAGGGTTTGATCCTGGCTCAGGATGAACGCTGGCGGCGTGCCTGATACATGCAAGTCGAACGGATCAGTCTGTCAAGGGAGCTCTGCAAAGGGAAGAATTGAGAGACTGGTCAGTGGCGAACGGGTGAGTAACACGTAGGAATCTACCCCGAGATGGGGAATAACTGTTCGAAAGAGCAGCTAATTCCGCATACGCTCCGAGAGGAGGAAAGGGCGAAAGCTCGTCTTGGGATGAGCCTGCGGCCGATTAGCTAGTTGGGGGGGTAACGGCCCACCAAGGCGACGATCGGTAGCTGGTCTGAGAGGATGATCAGCCACACTGGAACTGCGACACGGTCCAGACTCCTACGGGAGGCAGCAGTAAGGAATATTGCACAATGGGCGAAAGCCTGATGCAGCAACGCCGCGTGAGTGAAGAAGGCCTTCGGGTCGTAAAACTCTTTTCTAGGGGAAGAGGAAGGACGGTACCCTAGGAATAAGTCTCGGCTAACTACGTGCCAGCAGCCGCGGTAAAACGTAGGAGGCAAGCGTTATCCGGATTCATTGGGCGTAAAGGGCAAGTAGGCGGTACGCAAAGTTGGTTGTGACATCTCCCGGCTCAACTGGGAGGGTGCGGCCAAAACTAGCGAACTAGAGGGCAGAAGAGGGAAGTGGAATTCCTGGTGTAGCGGTGGAATGCTCAGATACCAGGAGGAACACCAGTGGCGAAGGCGACTTTCTGGTCTGCACCTGACGCTGAGAGGCGAAAGCTAGGGGAGCGAACGGGCTTAGATACCCCGGTAGTCCTAGCTGTAAACGTTGGATACTGGGTATTGGGGGGGTAAGACCCCTGAGTGCCGAAGCAAACGCGTTAAGTATCCCGCCTGGGGACTACGGCCGCAAGGTTAAAACTCAAAGGAATTGACGGGGACCCGCACAAGCAGCGGAGCGTGTGGTTTAATTCGATGCAACACGAAGAACCTTACCTGGGTTTGACATGTACGTAGTAGGGAAGCGAAAGCGGACCGACCCTTCGGGGAGCGTACACAGGTGCTGCATGGCTGTCGTCAGCTCGTGCCGTGAGGTGTTGGGTTAAGTCCCACAACGAGCGCAACCCTCGTTGCCAGTTAAAACTTTCTGGCGAGACTGCCGGCATATAACCGGAGGAAGGTGGGGATGACGTCAAGTCAGCATGGCCTTTATATCCAGGGCTACACACACGCTACAATGGTCGGTACAGAGGGCAGCGAAACCGCGAGGTGAAGCAAATCTCAGAAAGCCGGCCTCAGTTCAGATTGCAGGCTGCAACCCGCCTGCATGAAGTCGGAGTTGCTAGTAACCGCAGGTCAGCTATACTGCGGTGAATACGTTCCCGGGTCTTGTACACACCGCCCGTCACGTCATGGGAGCTGGCAATACCTGAAGTCGGTGAGCTAACCGCAAGGAGGCAACCGCCGAAGGTAGGGCTAGTGACTGGGACGAAGTCGTAACAAGGTAGCCGTACCGGAAGGTGCGGCTGGATCACCTCCTTTCTAGGGAAAGAAGAAATCGTGGGAGTAGCGGTACGCCCACGTGTTACCGATCATCATTTTCCATCACTATGGAGTTGTTAAGGTCTCTTTTTGTTGGGCAGTTGGCGCATATCTCAGAGGTTACCGTCCGTGAGGGCGGGAGTCTGTGGGATAGGTGCTAGAGGCTCAACGAGCATCTAGGGTGAGACTGACACCTTAAAAACTGAACAGAATGCGAGATTTCAATTTCGTAAGGAATGCGTAGGCGATTAAGCTACAAAGGGCACATGGTGGATGCCTTGGCGCTAAGAGCCGATGAAGGACGCGGTAGACTGCGAAAAGCTTCGGGGAGCTGTCAGCAAGCGATGATCCGGAGATATCCGAATGGGGGAACCCACCCGGGGGAATGCCCGGGTACCACACGCTGAATACATAGGCGTGTAGGAGGGCACGGAGGGAACTGAAACATCTTAGTACCTCCAGGAAGAGAAAGAATTCCCTGAGTAGTGGCGAGCGAAAGGGGAACAGCCTAAACCCGACTCGTGGAAGCGTGTAGGCGTTGCGAGGAGGGGGTAGAAAGACTCGGCAGAGCAGCTACATCTGCTCAAAGGAGTAAAAAACCAATCATCTAGGGGAAAGGCACTGGAAAGGCCTACCGGAGGGGGTGAAAGTCCCGTACCTGAAAGGTGAGAGGCTCCTGTCGAGGACTTGAGTACCACGGGGCACGCTAATCCTGTGGGAAGCAGGGGAGTCCACTCTCCAAGGCTAAATACTCTTAGCGACCGATAGCGGACAAGTACCGTGAGGGAAAGGTGAAAAGAACCGGGGTAACCGGAGTGAAATAGAATCTGAAACCGTGTGCCTACAAGCAGTGGGAGGGCGATGGCCACTTCGGTGGAACAGCCTAACCGCGTGCCTTTTGGAGAATGAGCCAGCGAGTTACTCTTTGTGGCGAGGTTAAGGGGGAGTACACCCGGAGCCGAAGCGAAAGCGAGTCTGAATAAGGCGGCTAGTCGCAAGGAGTAGACACGAAACCAGGGTGAGCTACCCATGGTCAGGAAGAAGCGAAGGTAAAACTTTGTGGAAGGCCGAACGCTTCACTATTGCAAAAGTGAGCGATGAACTGTGGGTAGAGGTGAAATGCCAAACGAACCTGGAGATAGCTTGTTCTCCCCGAAATAGCTATAGGGCTAGCGCTGACGAAAGAGTAGCGGAGGTAGAGCACTGAATTGGCTAGGGGGCGTATAGCTTACCAAACCATATCAAACTCCGAATGCCGTTACTTGTAGGTCAGTAGTCGGACAGTGGGGGATGAGCTTCACTGTCGAAAGGGAAAGAGCCCAGACCGCCAGCTAAGGTCCCAAAGTTTAGGCTAAGTGGAAAAGGAAGTGAGATTACTTAGACAGCCAGGAGGTTGGCTTAGAAGCAGCCACCCTTTAAAGAGTGCGTAATAGCTCACTGGTCAAGTGATTTTGCGCCGACAATATAACGGGGCTAAGCCTAACACCGAAGCTGCGGGTCTTGCCGAAAGGCAAGGCGGTAGGGGAGCGTTCTGAGGACGACGAAGGCAGACCGGAAGGACTGTTGGAGTGCTCAGAAGTGAGAATGCTGGCATGAGTAGCGAGAAACGTGTGAGAAACACGTTCGCCGTAAATCCAAGGTTTCCGACGCAAGGTTAGTCCCCGTCGGGTTAGTCGGTCCTAAGCCGAGGGCGAGAGCCGTAGGCGATGGACAACGGGTTAATATTCCCGTACCACGTACGAAGCGCATGAGCGAAGGGGGGACGCAGGAGGGTAGGCCAGCCTGTTAATGGATTCAGGTGCCAAGCCTGTAGGGCGATGAAGAGGACAGGGAAATCCGTTCTCAGAGCCTGAGGGGTGATGGCGGGGCCCAAGAGCCCAGAAGTGGTTGAGCCCAAACTGCCAAGAAAAGCCTCTAGCGAGCTTCACGTGACCGTACCGCAAACCGACACAGGTGGATGGGTAGAGCATACCAAGGCGAACGGGAGAACCCTCGTTAAGGAACTAGGCAAAATGACCCCGTAACTTCGGGAGAAGGGGGACCCGGCTGTGTGAAAGGGCGAGCCTCTGGAGCACGGTTGGGTCGCAGAGAAACGGCCCTACTGACTGTTTACCAAAAACACAGGTCTCTGCTAAAGCGTAAGCTGACGTATAGGGGCTGACACCTGCCCAGTGCCGGAAGGTTAAAGGGAGAGGTTAGCGCAAGCGAAGCTTTGAACTGAAGCCCCGGTGAACGGCGGCCGTAACTATAACGGTCCTAAGGTAGCGAAATTCCTTGTCGGGTAAGTTCCGACCCGCACGAATGGTGTAACAAGTGGGGCGCTGTCTCAACGAGGGACCCGGCGAAATTGAAATAGGCGTGAAGATGCGTCTTACCCGCAGCAGGACAAAAAGACCCCGTGGAGCTTTACTGCAGCCTGATATTGAGCTAGGGCTCGGTTTGTGTAGGATAGGTGGGAGACAATGAAACTGGGGCGCCAGCCTCGGTGGAGTCGGCGTTGAAATACCACCCTAATCGGGTTTTGGCCCTAACCCTTGACCGTGAACCGGGAAGGGGACAGTGTCAGGTAGGCAGTTTGACTGGGGCGGTCGCCTCCCAAAAGGTAACGGAGGCGCCCAAAGGTTCCCTCAGGCTGAATGGAAACCAGCCAAAGAGTGTAAAGGCAGAAGGGAGCTTGACTGCGAGACCTACAAGTCGAGCAGAGACGAAAGTCGGGCTTAGTGATCCTACGACTCCGAGTGGAAGGGTCGTGGCTTAACGGACAAAAGCTACCCCGGGGATAACAGGCTAGTCTTGCCCAAGAGTTCACATCGACGGCAAGGTTCGGCACCTCGATGTCGGCTCGTCGCATCCTGGGGCCGGAGAAGGTCCCAAGGGTTGGGCTGTTCGCCCATTAAAGCGGTACGCGAGCTGGGTTCAGAACGTCGTGAGACAGTTCGGTCTCTATCCGCTGTGGGCGCAGGTGACTTGAGAGGAGCTGTCCCTAGTACGAGAGGACCGGGATGGACAGACCGCTGGTGTGCCAGTTGTACCGCCAGGTGCATAGCTGGGTAGCCACGTCTGGCAAGGATAACCGCTGAAAGCATCTAAGTGGGAAGCCTGCCTCAAGATAAGGTCAGCCACTAGGTAAACTAGGTAAGACCCCTGGAAGACTACCAGGTAGATAGGCGGCATGTGGAAGAGTGGAGACACTTGTAGCAAAGCCGTACTAATGGTCGAGGGCTTAATCACGAATTAAGTTGCGCAAACCTGCGAAAGGGAAAGCTGCATTCTGTTCAGTTTTTAGGGTGTCAGAAGAGACAAGTTCTTTTGGTGATATGGGCGGAGAGGGTACACCCGGACCCATCCCGAACCCGGAAGTTAAGCTCTCCAGCGCCGATGGTACTGCCCTGGTAACGGGGTGGAAGAGTAGGTCACCGCCAAAGGAACTTGTCTCTCTGACTCCTAAAGATCAGGTGACAGGTGGTTTTCAGTGGAAATGCACGTCATTTCGCCTGAAAAGCATTTGACACAAGCCGTTGAACGTGATATACTCATCGGCACGTTGGATGATGTACCTTTGATAAAATAATTAACCCCGGCTCGTTTCGGTGTTGAGCGGAAACAGGGAGTTGGAGTAACATCCAAGCCACCGACGTTGCAGTTAGCGTCGGTGTTTCTCTGAGTCGCAAGTGCCAGGATCGCTGGCATAAGCTGAAACGACGATTTGACAGCAGGATCTGGATGTGGTATCATGTCCGTCCTGTAAGGGGAACCTTAACAACTGCATAGTGATGGAAAAGAAATGACGGTAAGGAAAACCTGTCAAACCCTTGGCTTCTGAGGAAGCTGAGAGGCTATAAAAAGCCATACGGAGGGTTTGATCCTGGCTCAGGATGAACGCTGGCGGCGTGCCTGATACATGCAAGTCGAACGGATCAGTCTGTCAAGGGAGCTCTGCAAAGGGAAGAATTGAGAGACTGGTCAGTGGCGAACGGGTGAGTAACACGTAGGAATCTACCCCGAGATGGGGAATAACTGTTCGAAAGAGCAGCTAATTCCGCATACGCTCCGAGAGGAGGAAAGGGCGAAAGCTCGTCTTGGGATGAGCCTGCGGCCGATTAGCTAGTTGGGGGGGTAACGGCCCACCAAGGCGACGATCGGTAGCTGGTCTGAGAGGATGATCAGCCACACTGGAACTGCGACACGGTCCAGACTCCTACGGGAGGCAGCAGTAAGGAATATTGCACAATGGGCGAAAGCCTGATGCAGCAACGCCGCGTGAGTGAAGAAGGCCTTCGGGTCGTAAAACTCTTTTCTAGGGGAAGAGGAAGGACGGTACCCTAGGAATAAGTCTCGGCTAACTACGTGCCAGCAGCCGCGGTAAAACGTAGGAGGCAAGCGTTATCCGGATTCATTGGGCGTAAAGGGCAAGTAGGCGGTACGCAAAGTTGGTTGTGACATCTCCCGGCTCAACTGGGAGGGTGCGGCCAAAACTAGCGAACTAGAGGGCAGAAGAGGGAAGTGGAATTCCTGGTGTAGCGGTGGAATGCTCAGATACCAGGAGGAACACCAGTGGCGAAGGCGACTTTCTGGTCTGCACCTGACGCTGAGAGGCGAAAGCTAGGGGAGCGAACGGGCTTAGATACCCCGGTAGTCCTAGCTGTAAACGTTGGATACTGGGTATTGGGGGGGTAAGACCCCTGAGTGCCGAAGCAAACGCGTTAAGTATCCCGCCTGGGGACTACGGCCGCAAGGTTAAAACTCAAAGGAATTGACGGGGACCCGCACAAGCAGCGGAGCGTGTGGTTTAATTCGATGCAACACGAAGAACCTTACCTGGGTTTGACATGTACGTAGTAGGGAAGCGAAAGCGGACCGACCCTTCGGGGAGCGTACACAGGTGCTGCATGGCTGTCGTCAGCTCGTGCCGTGAGGTGTTGGGTTAAGTCCCACAACGAGCGCAACCCTCGTTGCCAGTTAAAACTTTCTGGCGAGACTGCCGGCATATAACCGGAGGAAGGTGGGGATGACGTCAAGTCAGCATGGCCTTTATATCCAGGGCTACACACACGCTACAATGGTCGGTACAGAGGGCAGCGAAACCGCGAGGTGAAGCAAATCTCAGAAAGCCGGCCTCAGTTCAGATTGCAGGCTGCAACCCGCCTGCATGAAGTCGGAGTTGCTAGTAACCGCAGGTCAGCTATACTGCGGTGAATACGTTCCCGGGTCTTGTACACACCGCCCGTCACGTCATGGGAGCTGGCAATACCTGAAGTCGGTGAGCTAACCGCAAGGAGGCAACCGCCGAAGGTAGGGCTAGTGACTGGGACGAAGTCGTAACAAGGTAGCCGTACCGGAAGGTGCGGCTGGATCACCTCCTTTCTAGGGAAAGAAGAAATCGTGGGAGTAGCGGTACGCCCACGTGTTACCGATCATCATTTTCCATCACTATGGAGTTGTTAAGGTCTCTTTTTGTTGGGCAGTTGGCGCATATCTCAGAGGTTACCGTCCGTGAGGGCGGGAGTCTGTGGGATAGGTGCTAGAGGCTCAACGAGCATCTAGGGTGAGACTGACACCTTAAAAACTGAACAGAATGCGAGATTTCAATTTCGTAAGGAATGCGTAGGCGATTAAGCTACAAAGGGCACATGGTGGATGCCTTGGCGCTAAGAGCCGATGAAGGACGCGGTAGACTGCGAAAAGCTTCGGGGAGCTGTCAGCAAGCGATGATCCGGAGATATCCGAATGGGGGAACCCACCCGGGGGAATGCCCGGGTACCACACGCTGAATACATAGGCGTGTAGGAGGGCACGGAGGGAACTGAAACATCTTAGTACCTCCAGGAAGAGAAAGAATTCCCTGAGTAGTGGCGAGCGAAAGGGGAACAGCCTAAACCCGACTCGTGGAAGCGTGTAGGCGTTGCGAGGAGGGGGTAGAAAGACTCGGCAGAGCAGCTACATCTGCTCAAAGGAGTAAAAAACCAATCATCTAGGGGAAAGGCACTGGAAAGGCCTACCGGAGGGGGTGAAAGTCCCGTACCTGAAAGGTGAGAGGCTCCTGTCGAGGACTTGAGTACCACGGGGCACGCTAATCCTGTGGGAAGCAGGGGAGTCCACTCTCCAAGGCTAAATACTCTTAGCGACCGATAGCGGACAAGTACCGTGAGGGAAAGGTGAAAAGAACCGGGGTAACCGGAGTGAAATAGAATCTGAAACCGTGTGCCTACAAGCAGTGGGAGGGCGATGGCCACTTCGGTGGAACAGCCTAACCGCGTGCCTTTTGGAGAATGAGCCAGCGAGTTACTCTTTGTGGCGAGGTTAAGGGGGAGTACACCCGGAGCCGAAGCGAAAGCGAGTCTGAATAAGGCGGCTAGTCGCAAGGAGTAGACACGAAACCAGGGTGAGCTACCCATGGTCAGGAAGAAGCGAAGGTAAAACTTTGTGGAAGGCCGAACGCTTCACTATTGCAAAAGTGAGCGATGAACTGTGGGTAGAGGTGAAATGCCAAACGAACCTGGAGATAGCTTGTTCTCCCCGAAATAGCTATAGGGCTAGCGCTGACGAAAGAGTAGCGGAGGTAGAGCACTGAATTGGCTAGGGGGCGTATAGCTTACCAAACCATATCAAACTCCGAATGCCGTTACTTGTAGGTCAGTAGTCGGACAGTGGGGGATGAGCTTCACTGTCGAAAGGGAAAGAGCCCAGACCGCCAGCTAAGGTCCCAAAGTTTAGGCTAAGTGGAAAAGGAAGTGAGATTACTTAGACAGCCAGGAGGTTGGCTTAGAAGCAGCCACCCTTTAAAGAGTGCGTAATAGCTCACTGGTCAAGTGATTTTGCGCCGACAATATAACGGGGCTAAGCCTAACACCGAAGCTGCGGGTCTTGCCGAAAGGCAAGGCGGTAGGGGAGCGTTCTGAGGACGACGAAGGCAGACCGGAAGGACTGTTGGAGTGCTCAGAAGTGAGAATGCTGGCATGAGTAGCGAGAAACGTGTGAGAAACACGTTCGCCGTAAATCCAAGGTTTCCGACGCAAGGTTAGTCCCCGTCGGGTTAGTCGGTCCTAAGCCGAGGGCGAGAGCCGTAGGCGATGGACAACGGGTTAATATTCCCGTACCACGTACGAAGCGCATGAGCGAAGGGGGGACGCAGGAGGGTAGGCCAGCCTGTTAATGGATTCAGGTGCCAAGCCTGTAGGGCGATGAAGAGGACAGGGAAATCCGTTCTCAGAGCCTGAGGGGTGATGGCGGGGCCCAAGAGCCCAGAAGTGGTTGAGCCCAAACTGCCAAGAAAAGCCTCTAGCGAGCTTCACGTGACCGTACCGCAAACCGACACAGGTGGATGGGTAGAGCATACCAAGGCGAACGGGAGAACCCTCGTTAAGGAACTAGGCAAAATGACCCCGTAACTTCGGGAGAAGGGGGACCCGGCTGTGTGAAAGGGCGAGCCTCTGGAGCACGGTTGGGTCGCAGAGAAACGGCCCTACTGACTGTTTACCAAAAACACAGGTCTCTGCTAAAGCGTAAGCTGACGTATAGGGGCTGACACCTGCCCAGTGCCGGAAGGTTAAAGGGAGAGGTTAGCGCAAGCGAAGCTTTGAACTGAAGCCCCGGTGAACGGCGGCCGTAACTATAACGGTCCTAAGGTAGCGAAATTCCTTGTCGGGTAAGTTCCGACCCGCACGAATGGTGTAACAAGTGGGGCGCTGTCTCAACGAGGGACCCGGCGAAATTGAAATAGGCGTGAAGATGCGTCTTACCCGCAGCAGGACAAAAAGACCCCGTGGAGCTTTACTGCAGCCTGATATTGAGCTAGGGCTCGGTTTGTGTAGGATAGGTGGGAGACAATGAAACTGGGGCGCCAGCCTCGGTGGAGTCGGCGTTGAAATACCACCCTAATCGGGTTTTGGCCCTAACCCTTGACCGTGAACCGGGAAGGGGACAGTGTCAGGTAGGCAGTTTGACTGGGGCGGTCGCCTCCCAAAAGGTAACGGAGGCGCCCAAAGGTTCCCTCAGGCTGAATGGAAACCAGCCAAAGAGTGTAAAGGCAGAAGGGAGCTTGACTGCGAGACCTACAAGTCGAGCAGAGACGAAAGTCGGGCTTAGTGATCCTACGACTCCGAGTGGAAGGGTCGTGGCTTAACGGACAAAAGCTACCCCGGGGATAACAGGCTAGTCTTGCCCAAGAGTTCACATCGACGGCAAGGTTCGGCACCTCGATGTCGGCTCGTCGCATCCTGGGGCCGGAGAAGGTCCCAAGGGTTGGGCTGTTCGCCCATTAAAGCGGTACGCGAGCTGGGTTCAGAACGTCGTGAGACAGTTCGGTCTCTATCCGCTGTGGGCGCAGGTGACTTGAGAGGAGCTGTCCCTAGTACGAGAGGACCGGGATGGACAGACCGCTGGTGTGCCAGTTGTACCGCCAGGTGCATAGCTGGGTAGCCACGTCTGGCAAGGATAACCGCTGAAAGCATCTAAGTGGGAAGCCTGCCTCAAGATAAGGTCAGCCACTAGGTAAACTAGGTAAGACCCCTGGAAGACTACCAGGTAGATAGGCGGCATGTGGAAGAGTGGAGACACTTGTAGCAAAGCCGTACTAATGGTCGAGGGCTTAATCACGAATTAAGTTGCGCAAACCTGCGAAAGGGAAAGCTGCATTCTGTTCAGTTTTTAGGGTGTCAGAAGAGACAAGTTCTTTTGGTGATATGGGCGGAGAGGGTACACCCGGACCCATCCCGAACCCGGAAGTTAAGCTCTCCAGCGCCGATGGTACTGCCCTGGTAACGGGGTGGAAGAGTAGGTCACCGCCAAAAGAACTTGTCTCTTTTTTGTACCTCGCAACCGGGGGAGATCTCCTCCCCATCCCCCGATTGGAAATCGATCCCACAAAATCTCTTTTTTCAGTTTAGCACTCCCATTGACAACCCCCAACGCCGCATGTTACAATGTGTACGTAAACTACAAACTGCTCTACGATCTCAACGTTTCGACCCTCCCCTGGTATCCTTCACTCACACGCTCAACAGCAATAGACGAACCCCGCGTTGAGATTCTCATTCACCCCTTTATTACTATTCATTATCATCTTTTGCACAATTGGTCCGACAACGCTGTTCGATCCGCCTCTGTATTTCCGTACCTCGATGCTCAAATCACTCCTGATATTATCTGTCGCGCTCGTACTGCGAGGGTGTTCCTTAACAACTCAAGAGTGACAGGTATGCCCAGAAAGAGGATTCCAGTTGATTTCGTGTATGGCGTGGTGACGGTCAGCTAGTGCTGATCGCGTCTGAATAGCGAGTATGATCCTGGCTCAGGATGAACGCTAGCGGCGCGCCTAATACATGCAAGTCGAACGGATCAGCTAGTGGGTCCGAACTGGCATGGATGGAGAGCGAGGTTTGCTCGAAACCCCAGCCAAGACAACGGCCACATGGCTGGTCAGTGGCGAACGGGTGCGTAACACGTGGGTAACCTACCTCAAAGAGGGGGATAACTCTGGGAAACCGGGGCTAATACCCCATGTGCTCTACGGATAAAGTCCGTGGAGTAAATGCTCTAGCGCTTTGAGAGGGGCCTGCGGCCTATCAGCTAGTTGGTGAGGTAACGGCCCACCAAGGCGATGACGGGTAGGGGGCCTGAGAGGGCGGCCCTCCACACTGGAACTGAGACAAGGTCCAGACTCCCACGGGAGGCAGCAGTAGGGAATCTTGCCCAATGGACGCAAGTCCGAGGCAGCGACGCCGCGTGAGCGAAGAAGGCCTTCGGGTCGTAAAGCTCTTTTCTGCGGGAAGAGGAAGGACGGTACCGCAGCAATAAGCCTCAGCTAACTACGTGTCAGCAGCCGCGATCAAACGTAGGAGGCGAGCGTTATCCGGTGTTATTGGGCGTAAAGAGCCAGCAGGCGGCTATTCAAGTTGGATGTAAAAGCTTCCGGCTCAACCGGGAGAGGACGTCCAATACTGGATGGCTGGAGGGCAGGAGAGGGAAGCGGAATTCCTGGTGTAGCGGTGTAATGCGGTGATACCAGGAGGAACACCAGTGGCGAAGGCGGCTTCCTGGCCTGCACCTGACGCTCAGTGGCGAAAGCTAGGGGAGCGAACGGGATTAGGTACCCCGGTAGTCCTAGCTGTAAACGATGGATACTAGGCATTGGGGGGATGACCCTTAGTGGGGGGATGCCCTTCGGTGCCCAAGCTAACGCACAAGTATCCCGCCTGGAGAATACGGCCGCAAGGCTGAAAACCAAGGGAATTGGCGGGGACCCGCACAAGCAGCGGAGCGCGTGGTTTAATTCGATGTGACGCGAGAACCTTACCTGGGCTTGACATGTGCGTGATAGGAACCCGAAAGGCAACCGACCCTGCTGTGCAGAGGTTCTGCATGCAGGGAGCGCACACAGGTGCTGTATGGTTGTCGTCAGCTCGTGCCGTGAGGTGTCGGGTTCAGTCCCGAAACGAGCGCAACCCTCGTCGCCAGTTAAACGTCTCTGGCGAGACCGCCGCGAAAGCAGGAGGAGGGAGGGGATGACGTCAGATCCGTATGGCCCTTATGTCCAGGGCTACACACGCGCTACAATGGCCGGTACAAAGGGAAGCTATGCCGTGAGGCGGAGCTAATCTCAAAAAGCCGGTCTCAGTTCGGATTGCAGGCTGCAACCCGCCTGCATGAAGTTGAAGTTGCTAGTAACCGCAGATCAGCTACGCTGCGGTGAATGTGTTCCCGGGTCTTGTACATATTGCCCGTCACGCCCCGGAAATCAGGTCGAGTCCGAAGGCGGTGAGCTAACCAGTGAGCGGTTGTGTGAGTGTGTGTGGAAGTAGCCGCTCAGGCGAGACCGGTGACTGGGGCGAAGCCGTAGCAAAGTAGCCGTACCGGAAGGTGCGGCTGGATCACCTTTTTGCGTGAGATGGATTGAGGCCAATACTGGCCCGGCCAGTGATGGCCTAGCGGGACTCTCTGAAGGCATCCTGTCACTCCCGAGTTGTTAAGCGGGTCTCGCCTTACACGCGCTATGGAAAGTGCGGCTATGAGCTCCAAGAGGCGCGACCACGTCATCGCGTGATACCTTAACAACTGAACAGAATGCGAGTAGTAAAGACGCATGAGATCAAGATGACAAGGGCGCACGGTGGATGCCTTGGCGCCAGGGCCGATGAAGGACGTGGCTGGCTGCGACAAGCCTCGGGAAGCCGCCAGCAGGCTGTGATCCGGGGATTTCCGAATGGGGGAACCTGCCTGGGGTAATGCCCAGGCGCTACACCCTGAACACATAGGGGTGCGGCGGGAACGAGGGGAACTGAAACATCCTAGTACCCTCAGGAAAAGAAACAATTCTCCGAGTAGTGGCGAGCGAAAGGGGAACAGCCCAAACCCGGCGCGTGCTCAAGCGTATGGGCGTTGCGCGCTGGGGGTTGCGGCACCGGCAGAGCGGCCATACCCGCTCAGAGGAGTTACCAATCTGGCTTCTAGAGGAAGGGTTTGGAAAAACCAACCAGAGAGGGTGATAGTCCCGTACCCGAAAGAGGTCGGATTCCTGCCGGTTAGCCAGAGTACCACGGGGCACGCTAATCCTGTGGGAAGCAGGGGAGTCCACTCCCCAAGGCTAAATACGTCCTGGCGACCGATAGTGCACGAGTACCAGTGAGGGAAAGGTGAAAAGAACCGGGAGACCGGAGTGAAATAGAGCCTGAAACCGTGTGCCTACAAGCGGTGGAAGGGCGTCGCAAGACGTCTAACCGCGTGCCTTTTGGAGAAGGAGCCAGCGAGTTACTCTCTGTGGCGAGGTTAAGGGGATGTACACCCGGAGCCGAAGCGAAAGCGAGTCTGAACAGGGCGACGAGTCGCAGGGAGTAGACACGAAACCAGGTGAGCTACCCATGGACAGGCCGAAGCGGAAGTAACATTCCGTGGAGGGCTGAACCCGTCACTGAAGCAAAAGTGTGGGAAGAGCTGTGGGTAGAGGTGAAATGCCAATCGAACCTGGAGATAGCTTGTTCTCCCCGAAATAGCTTTAGGGCTAGCGTCGGATGGTCAGTCGTGGAGGTAGAGCACTGATTTGGCGAGGGGGCGAGAGTCTACCAGGCCATGTCAAACTCCGAATGCCACGATTCAGTAGTCCGGCAGTCAGACAATGGGGGATAAGCTTCATTGTCGAGAGGGGAACAGCCCAGACCGCCAGCTAAGGTCCTCAAGTTCGGGCTGAGTGCGAAAGGAAGTGAGGTCGCGACGACGACCGGGAGGTTGGCTTAGAAGCAGCCATCCTTTAAAGAGTGCGTAGCAGCTCGCCGGAGGAGCGATCTTGCGCCGATAATTCACGGGACTAAGTTCGACACCGAAGCTGCGGGCCTCGGCGATGGCCGGGGCAGTAGGGGAGCGTTCTGCATGCGCCGAAGCCGGATCGCGAGACCCGGTGGAGCGTGCAGAAGTGAGAATGCTGGCATGAGTAGCGAGAAACGCGTGAAAAACGCGTTCGCCGACAGTCCAAGGTTTCCAACGCAACGTTGATCGGCGTTGGGTTAGTCGGGCCTAAGCCGAGGGCGCAAGCCGTAGGCGATGGACAACGGGTTAATATTCCCGTACCATGTCGGAGACGCCTGATGCGCAGAGGGGACGCAGGTGGGTAAGCCAGCCTGTTATCGGATTCAGGTGCCAAGCCTGTAGGGTTTGAGGGAAGAGCAAGATCGGTCCAAAGCCCGAGGGGTGATGGCGAGGCTCATGAGCCATAAGTGGCCGACCCCACTTGCCGAGAAAAGCCTCTGCGCTAGTCTTCGGCGTGCCCGTACCGCAAACCGACACAGGTGGATGGGTAGAGTATACCAAGGCGATCGGGAGAACCCTCGTTAAGGAACTAGGCAAATTGCCCTCGTAACTTTGGAAGAAGAGGGGCCCCTTGGGGTGAAGGTGCTTGCCACCGGAGCGCCGGGGGGTCGCAGGGAAATGGCCCCGCCGACTGTTTACCAAAAACACAAGTCTCTGCCAAAGCGTAAGCTGAAGTATAGGGGCTGACGCCTGCCCAGTGTCGAGGGATAAGGGGAGGGGTCTGGTAGGTGCCAGGCTCTGAACCGAACCCCCCGATGAACGGCGGCCGTAACTGTGTAGGCCATAATGTAGCGAAATACCTAGTCGGGTAAGTTCCGACCTGCACGAAAGGCGTAACGAGCGGGGCACTGTCTCAACGAGGGACCCGGCGAAATTGAAATAGGCGTGAACATGCGTCTTGCCCGCAGCGGGACGAAAAGCCCCCGGGAGTTTTACTGCAGCCTGATATTGGGCTGCTGTTCGATCTATGCAGGATAGGTGGGAGGCGATGAAACCGAGGCGCGAGTCTCGGTGGAGCCAACGGTGGGATACCACCTGGGTCGAATAAGCGCCCTAACCCTTGACCGTGAGCCGGTCGAGGAGACAGTGTCAGGTGGGCAGTTTGGCTGGGGTGGCCCCCTCCTAAAAGGTAACGGAGGGATCCAAAGGTTCCCTCAGGCTGAATGGAAACCAGCCGGTGAGTATAAAGGCAGAAGGGAGCCTGACTGTTAGACTAGCCGGTCAAGCAGGGACGAAAGTCGGGCTTAATGACGTCATGGCGCCGTGTGGAAGGCACCGTGATTGTAACGGATAAAAACTACCCCGGGGATAAAAGGCTAGTCTTGCCCGAGAGGCCCTATCGACGGCAAGGCTCGGCACTTTGATGTCGGCTCACCGCATCCTGGGGCTGGAGCAGGTCCCAAGGGTTGGGCTGTTCGCCCATTAAAGCGGCCGTGAGCTGGGTTCAGAACGTCGTGAGACAGTTCGGTCTCTATCTGCTGTGGGCGCAGGTGACTTGCGGGGAGCTGTCCCTAGTACGAGAGGACCGGGATGGACAGACCGCTAGTGTGCCAGTTGTGCCACCAGGCGCATAGCTGGGTAGCTACGTCTGGCAGGGATAACCGCTGAAAGCATCAAGTGGGAAGCCCGCCTCAAGATCAGGTCACCCACTAGGTAACTAGGTAAGGCCCCTGGAAGACTACCAGGTGGATAGGCGGCAGGTGTAAGGGTCGCAAGGCCTTGAGCCAAGCCGTACTAATGGCCGAGGGCTTGATCTCGTGCGATAAAACGCGTTCTGTTCAGTTTTTAGGGTGTCACAACCTTAGCTTTTGCTATACTCCAGGCACGGAAAATCAGCAACTTGGAGAATAAGGCTATGAAAATCATACTCACCAGCGTATTCGTGGACGACCAAGATAAAGCGCTCAAATTCTATACCAAGACTCTGGGCTTTGTGAAGAAGCGCGACGTCCCCGCGGGGCAATACAGGTGGCTCACCGTGGTCTCGCCCGACGATCCAAACGGTACCGAGCTTCTGCTTGAACCGAACGATAATCCAGCAGTAAAAACATACCAGAAAGCAATTTATGAGCAGGGTATTCCCGCGACAAGTTTCGGTGTTTCTGATGTTCGCGCAGAGTATGAACGATTGAACAAGCTCGGTGTAAGGTTCACAACGGAGCCAACAGAAGTAATGGCGCATGTGATCATAGCCGTCTTGGACGATACCTGTGGCAATTTGATTCAGATACAACAAACGCCGTAAAAGTAAGCCATTTAACGCCCGATCCAGGGCCAAACAAGTCATTCCTGACTTTTTATGAGACCGACCACATTTGTCGTGGTCGGTCTTTTGTGTTATAATCTCTTCAACCGTTGGGGCGTCGCCAAGCGGTAAGGCAGCGGCCTTTGGAGCCGCCATTCGGAGGTTCGAATCCTTCCGCCCCAGCCTTTTTTATCCTCATGACAGAAATACAGGCCAAGTCGCGTGTCTCCGTCGTTCTTGCGATGTAGAGAGAGACGGACTTGGTCGTTTTATTTTCGGAGGTACTGATGACGGGATTCGCAGCAGTGATCCTCGCCGCCGGGCAGGGGACGCGCATGAAATCTTCTATCCCCAAGGTGCTTCACCCGGTGGCTGGTCTCCCCATGATCCAGTGGTCGGTGCAGAATGCCAGAATCCTCGGCGCCGACACGATTGCGCTGGTAATCGGTGTGGGCGCAGAAGCGGTCCAGCAAACGGTGGGCGATCAGGTGCTATATACTGTCCAGGAGGAGCGGCTGGGTACTGGCCACGCCACGTTACAGGCTCGCGAGTTGCTGCAAGGTAAAGCGGACTCGGTGTTGGTGCTGTATGGCGATATGCCTACCCTGCGCCTGGAGACGTTGCGCCGCCTCGTGCAGTTGCATCATGAGCGCCGCCCTGCGGTCACGATACTGAGCGTGCTGTCTGATGATTCGATGGGATTCGGGCGAGTGGTGCGTAACCAGGACGGGGTTGTGACCGCGATTGTCGAAGAGGCTGTGGCTACCCCCGAAATCCTGGCCCTGAAAGAGCTGAACTGCGGCGTCTATTGCTTTGATGGCGATTGGCTATGGCGGCGACTCCCCGATGTGCCCATGACCCAACCCAAGGGGGAGTACTATCTTCCCGATATGGTTGGGCTGGCTATTCAGGATGGGCTACCGGTGGAAGTGGTGACCATCACCGATGTAGACGAGGTGCAGGGGATCAACAACCGCGTGCATCTGGCGCGGGCGGAGCGGATCATGCGCGAGCGTATCGCCGAGGCCCTGATGTTGAATGGCGTAACCCTGATTGACCCCGCGACGACCTATGTGGAAGCCACGGTACGCGTGGGGCGCGATACGGTTATCCACCCCAACACGGTCTTGCGCGGGCAAACGGTGGTCGGGGAAGCGTGCGAGCTGGGGCCTAATACCGTTATTCAAGATACGACGATTGGCGACCATTGCCGGGTGTTCGCCTCTGTGCTGGAAGGGGCATTGCTAGAGAACCATGTGGACATCGGGCCGTTTGGCCACCTGCGCCAGGGGGCGCACCTGGGCGAGGGGGTCCATATGGGCAACTTTGGCGAGGTCAAGAATTCACACCTGGCTCCCGGAACCAAGATGGGCCATTTCAGCTACATCGGCGATGCGGAGATTGGCCCGGAGGTAAATATCGCTGCGGGGACCATCACCTGCAATTATGATGGCGTGCTGAAACATCGTACGGTGATCGAGGAGCGGGCGTTTGTCGGCAGCGGAACGATGCTGGTCGCGCCGGTGAAGGTGGGCAAACGCGCCAAGATCGGCGCGGGTTCCGTCGTGACGCACGATGTGCCCGATGCCACCCTGGTGTACGGGGTGCCTGCTCGCCCGCAGCGCAAGCTAGAGGATGAGGAAGAGTCCGGTGGCTGATCCCCAGGTTGTTACAGTAGAGAGCCTGTCCCAGGAGTGGCGCGAGTTGCTGGATGCGGCAGCCAGGGCACGTGAGGGAGCCTATGCGCCCTATTCCCGTTTCCCCGTAGGGGCGGCGGTGCGTGCGGCGAGTGGCCGGGTATACGCAGGCTCTAACGTGGAAAATGCGGCCTTTGGGCTGACGGTATGCGCCGAGCGGGTGGCGATCTGGAAGGCTATCTCAGAGGGAGAGCGCAAGCTGGCGGCGCTGGCCGTGATCACCGAGACGGGCACTACTCCTTGCGGGTCTTGCTTGCAGGTAATGGCCGAGTTTGCCAGTGATATGCCCATCCTGGTTGCTGACACGCAGGGGCGGGCGTGGCTGACCACGTTGCGCGAGGTATTGCCATATCCCTTCCCGCATACCAGCATCCAGAAGTAGCATTTAGCAGGAGCATCGGGAGCAGGACCAACGGGGTGAACCCCGGCGAAAGGTTGTGGCCTTTCGCGTTTTTGTGTCTTTGGCTCGCTGGCCGATTGGCATATACTTAACAGATGGTCAGCGTTAATCAGCCTGCAAAACCCCCTCATCCGCGCCATGTATGGCGCACCTTCCCCCGCAGGAGAAGCTTTCTCCCAGGGTGCGGCTGGGTACAGCCGGGAGAAGGCGGCTGGTTCCCGCTCTAGGAGAGGGAGCGGCACGTAGTGCCAGCGGCATGCATGCCGAGGTGAGGGTGAGGGAATACCCACGAGGGACAGGGAGGCATAACCATGACAAACCAGGATCGGGCGACCTGGAATGCCCAAATGAAACAGCGCGCCGCCGAGACATTACAACGGGTACGTGCCCACTCTGTGCAGGCACATCCGGCCCAACCCGCAGCCGTGCGATTGGGCGCGCAGCAATTGGCGGCCATGATCGATCATACCATCCTCAAGGCGGACGCGACGTCTGCGATGGTGAAGCAGGTTTGCGCAGAGGCTGATAGGCACCGATTCGCCTCCGTTTGCGTGAACTCGGCCAACGTGGCCTTGTGCGTGGAGGCGTTGCGCGGGACCAATATCCCCGTGTGTTCCGTGGTGGGCTTTCCGCTGGGCGCCAGCCTGACCGAGGCCAAGGCATTCGAGGCGCAGCAGGCCATCGCCGCCGGAGCCACCGAGATCGACATGGTCATCAACATTGGGGCGCTCAAGGATGGCGATTATGCCCTGGTAAAGGACGACATTGCCCGCGTGGTAGATGCCTGCCACCAGCAAGGCGCCATCTGCAAGGTGATCATCGAGACGACCTACCTGACGGATGAGGAAAAAGTAGCGGCTTGCCTGCTGATCGTCGAGGCAGGGGCCGACTATTGCAAGACCTCCACCGGCTTTGGCCCGTCAGGAGCCACCGTGGCCGACGTGGCGCTCATGCGGGCGGTGGTCGGGCCGGATACCGGCGTCAAGGCGGCGGGCGGTATTCGCAGCTATGAGGATGCCGTGGCGATGGTGGCCGCTGGGGCGAGCCGCATCGGGGCCAGCGCCAGCGTCAAGATCGTGCAGAGCGCGTCTGACAGCAACGTGGAAGGGTAGACAGGACAATGACACAGCAACTAGACCGCGTTCGAGAACAGACCCTGCGCCGAGAGATTGTGCAGGTCTGCCGCCTGATGTACCAAAAGAACCTGATCGCCGCGACAGATGGCAACGTGTCTGCCCTGTGGGGCGAGCAATACCTGATTACCACCCCTGCCGGTGTCGCCAAGGGGTTTGTCGAGCCGGACGATCTGGTGGTCACGGATTATGACGGGCAGTTGGCGCCGGAGGAGATTGCACCGCACAACGGTCGTCGCCCCTCCGCCGAGTTGCGTCTGCACCTGGAGGTCTACCGACAGCGTCCCGATGGGCGCGCCGTCGTGCATGCCCATCCGCCCATCACCACCGCGCTGACGGTGGCCGGGATCTCGCTGGCTCCCTGCGTGTTGCCCGAGACCCTGGTGACGATGGGCACGATTGTGACCACCGAGTACGCCACCCCCACGTCGGCCCAGGGGCCGATAGTGGTTCGGGAGTTGATTCGCGACCACGATGCGCTGGTGTTGGACCGGCATGGCGCGGTGACGGTGGGCAGCTCGCCGATGGACGCCTACGCCAAGATGGAAAAGGTGGAAAATACCGCCATCGTGTTGGCGACGGCCCACCAGTTGGGCCACGTCAAGACGCTACCGCCGGATGAGGTGCGACGGCTGAGCGTGATGCGAGCGCGCCTGTTGGGGCGGCCCTTCCCCGGCCCCGATTGCGCCCGCTGCGGCGCGTGTCAGGGGCTATCCGAGCCAGTGCGAGTGGACGCCGAGATAGAGATCTAGGGGGCAAGCCCTCACCCCCGACTTACGGTCGCACCCTCTCCCAGAGGGCTGGGGTGCATTTTGGTGTAGTGATGAGCGTAGCAAAAACCTTCTGCCGGTTTTCTAGCAGGGATACAACGTGCGCCAGGAAAGAGTCTACCGAACCGAAGCGATTGTATTGCGCGAAATGGACTATGGGGAAGCGGACCGCATCCTGACCCTGTTGACGCCCAAGGGCAAGCTATCGGCGATGGCCAAGGGTGTGCGGCGGCCCACGAGCCGCAAGGTCGGCCATTTGGGGCTGTTCATGCGCGCCCATCTCATGCTAGCCAAGGGGCGCAATCTGGACATTATCACCCAGGCAGAGGGCGTGGAGGCTTTCGAGGGGATTCGCGGCGATTTGCTGCGCTTTACCTATGCCTGCTATGTAGAAGAGCTGATCGAGCGCTTTGCGCAGGAAGAGGACGAGGACACCAGCCAGTTGTATGATCTGATGATCACGACCTTGCGCTGGCTGGCCGAAGATGAGGATTTACAGCTTGGTATCCGCCACTTTGAGCTACGCCTCCTGACCTACGTGGGCTATCAGCCACAGTTCTTCTCCTGCCTGCACTGCCGGAAGGCCATCCAGCCGGTGCCCAATTATTTCAGCGCGGCGGAGGGGGGGCTGTTGTGCGAGGCGTGCCAGGTGCACGATGCCAGCGCGCAGGGCGTGTCGGTGAATGCCCAGAAGGTGTTGCGCTATTTGCAGACCCACGCGCTGGCCGATGTGCGGGCATTGCGCGTGGGCCCGGCCACTCACGCCGAGGTGGAGGCCCTGCTGTACGCTTATCTGGAGTACATTTTGGAGCGCGAACTGAAATCGGTTATCTTTTTGGAGCGATTGCGCAACGAACTGCGCGCAGTTACAGCGCCGGGTACGGCAGCGCCAGGTATGGCGGCGCCGAATACGGCGACGCCACAATCGGCGGACGGGGCGGCAGACACCGATACGCTCGGTGCGGATCACGCATAAACTGATCGCACAATGAAACTTGCATATGTTCAGGGTACGTCTATGTAAATCTCAACTTGCGATCAGTTTAGGTTTCTTTCGTAGGGGGGGGTATGGATTTTCAACAAGTTATCATGCGCTTGAACGAGTTCTGGGTAGATCACGGCTGCGTCCTGTGGCAGCCCTACAACGTGCAGGTGGGCGCGGGTACGATGAACCCGGCCACTGTGCTGCGCGTACTGGGGCCGGAACCCTGGAACGTGGCCTATACCGAGCCGTCCGTTCGGCCAGACGACGGACGCTATGGCGAGAACCCGAACCGCTGGGGCCAGTATTACCAGTATCAGGTGATATTAAAGCCGGACCCCGGCAATCCTCAGGAGTTATACCTGGATAGCCTGCGCGCGTTGGGCATCGACACCGAGGCGCACGATGTGCGCTTTGTCGAGGACAACTGGAAGCAACCGGCCCTGGGGGCCTGGGGGCTGGGCTGGGAGGTGTGGCTGAATGGTCAGGAGATCAGCCAGTACACCTATTTCCAGCAGGCCGGGGGGCAGAACCTGGACCCGGTCTCGGTAGAGATCACCTACGGCGTGGAACGCATCGTGATGGTGCTGCAGGGCGTGCGCGGCTTCCCCGATATTCAGTGGCGAGACAAGCTGACCTACGGGGATGTGCTGCTGAAGGGCGAGATCGAGAACTGCACCTACAACTTTGAGGTGGCAGATGTCGAGCGCCTGCGGCAGATGTATGACCTGAACGAGGCCGAGTGCCTCAATGCGCTGGATCGCGGATTGGCGCTGCCCGCCCACGACTATGTATTAAAGTGCTCGCACATTTTCAACGTGCTCGACGCGCGGGGCGCGATCGGCGTAACCGAGCGGGCCAACTATTTCGTGCGCATGCGCGATCTGTTTCGCCGGGTGGCCGCTCTGTACGTGCAACAGCGTGAGGAAATGGGCTATCCGCTCATGCACAAGATACACGTGCCCGCCCCCGACCTGCGGCCGCTGCCCGAACCACGGCAGCCTGCTGGCGAGGGACCGTTTGACCTGCTGTTGGAGATCGGTTGCGAGGAGCTGCCGGTAGCTGATTTGGACTCTGGCGTGGCGCAACTGCGCGCGGCCCTGACCGATGCGGTAGCCGGGGTGCGCCTGGGCTATGAGGAGCTTGCCGTTTGGGGCACGCCCCGCCGGTTGGTGGCCTCGGTGCGGGGGCTGGAAGCGCGCCAGCGAGATGAGGAGCGCGTCATCAAAGGCCCGCCCGCCAGGGTGGCTTTTGGCGGCGATGGACAGCCGACCAAGGCTGCTCAGGGGTTTGCCCGCAGCCAGGGCATTGACGTGACAGCCCTGGAAACGCGCACCATCGAGGGCAAGGAATATGCTGTCGCCACGATCCTGGACCAGGGGCGCGACGCCAGCGTCGTACTGGCCGAGTTGCTGCCTCAAGTGATCGCTTCCATCTCCTTCGGAGATACGATGCGCTGGAACGCCAGCGCCGTCGCCTTCTCGCGGCCTTTGCGCTGGTATGTGGCCCTGCTGGATGATGTGGTCGTGCCGTTCGAGTATGCCGGGGTCCACAGTGGGCGAACCTCGTGGGGTATTCGCTCGTTGAACTCGCCCGAACTGGAAATCCCCAGCGCTGCCGCCTACTTTGACGTGGTGGCGAACGCGGGCATCCAGTTGGATATGCAGGAGCGGGAGCAAAGCATCTTGGCGCAGGCCAACGATCTGGCCACCGAGGTGGGCGGGGAGGTGCCGCAGGATGCCGACCTGCTGCGCGAGGTGTCGAACCTGGTGGAATATCCCCTGGCGATTCGTGGCAAGTTCGCGCAAGAGTACCTGCGCCTGCCCGATGAGGTGCTGCTGGCCGTGATGCGCAAACATCAGCGCTATCTGCCGGTGATGAAAGAAGGGAAACTGTTGCCCTACTTTATCGCCATCGCGAATGGCAGCAATCTGGATAAGGACCTGGTGCGTTTTGGCAACGAAGAAGTCTTGCGGGCGCGCTATGCGGATGCGGCCTATTTCTTTGATGCGGACAAGCGCAAGGCGCTGGAAACGTTCACGCCCCAACTGGCGACACTGACCTTCCAGGAGCGATTGGGGTCCATGCTGGAAAAGGTGCAGCGGTTGACGCGCCTCGTCCCGGAACTGGCGGATATGCTGGGCCTGACCCCTGCAGAGGGGCAGACCGCTTTGCGCGCAGCCGAGTTATCCAAGAGCGACCTGGCTACCCAGTTGGTCATCGAGATCACTGCGTTGCAGGGCACGATGGGGCGGTATTACGCCCAGATGTCCGGGGAATCGCCGGAAGTGGCCCAGGCCATCCAGGAGCACTATTACCCGCGCTTTACGGGAGATCGCCTGCCGGAGAGCAGGGCGGGCATCGCAGTAGGGCTGGCGGACCGGCTGGATACGCTGGTGGGCCTGTTTGCCGTGGGCATTCGTCCTACCGGCGCGGCGGACCCCTGGGGTCTGCGGCGGGCGGCGCTGGGTCTGGTGCAGTTGCTGGTGAGCAAAGAGCTTTCCCTGGCCCTGCCGGAAGCTCTGTCATTGACGGCGGCGCAGATGCCCGTGCCGGTTAGCGAGGATACCCTGCGGGAAGTGCTGGACTTTGTCGATCGGCGCTATCGCGGTTACCTGATTGATAGCGGGTTCCGCTATGACATGGTGGATGCTGTGCTGGCCGAACGGGGCTATGATCCTTACCTGGCCTACCGCACCCTGGAGCAGTTCTCGCCGTGGGTCGAGCGGGAGGACTGGGAAGAGCTGTTGGATGCCTACGCTCGCTGCGTGCGCATCACCCGCGATCAGCCCACGACCTATGCCGTCGAGCGGGAGCGGTTCGTCGAACCGGCTGCCGTGGCGCTGTACGATGCCTATCAGCAGGCGTTGGCCCAGGTGCGCCAGGCGAATACCATTGATGCCCTGTTCAACGCGTTGGCGGAAATCAAGCCCTATATAAAAAAGTTCTTTGATGCGGTGCTGGTGATGGCCAAAGAGCCAGAGCTGCGGGAGAACCGGCTGGGGCTGTTGCAGGCCATTAGCGCGTTACCCGAAGGGATCGTGGACCTGACGCAGATGGAAGGATTCTAGACACCGTCTATGGAGGCCGGGGAGCCACCCCGCAAGGTGACTCCCCGGTGAGGGTAGCTGGTCCGCGTTACTCGATCACAGCGCCGAACGGGACGAGGGCCAGCTTCAGCAGCTTCATATGCTGTTTGGCGAACGGTAGGCCGATGACGGTGATGGCCATGATCAGGGCGAACACGAGGTGTACGATGGCTACCTCGACACCGCCGCAAACCCACCAGATTACGTTCATCAGGATGGAGAGCAGTCCGCTGGCAGAGCCTTCCGTGTTGACATCCCTACCAAAAGGAGATAGACTCAGCATGGCGAGCTTGAGTAGCTGCACGCCAAAGGGAATGCCAACGATGGTCAGGCAAAGCACCAGCCCGCCGATCAGGTAAAAGAAAAAGATAAATATACCACCACCCAGGAAAATCCACAGTAGATTGCCCAAAAGACTCATTTGTCACTCCTCTGTATTACGGTGTTGTGCGGCTGTAGCTGTTCACATCGTCCAGGCGGTGTGCCCCCGTAAGAGTCTGGCGCACTCACTCTGTTGGAACGCTCATTATCTTTACGCAGTATGTGTCTTGGGGTTGCGTCGGCGCGGCCCTCGGATCAAAACCTGTAGCGCGGATACGCGAACCTGACTATGAGCCTGTCGTCGCGCTCCGGGCGTCGTTGTTGGATTGTCCAAAGGTCAACTTGCCAAAAGGGCTGCTGGCCTTATAATGACATATTAGCCTAAACTTGTACGAAACAAACTGGAGGTTCATTCAATGGCTGAAAAGTGGGTATACCTGTTCTCCGAAGGGAACAGGGACATGCGTGATCTGCTGGGCGGTAAAGGCGCGGGCCTGGCAGAGATGACCAATGCGGGCCTTCCCGTTCCCCCGGGCTTTACCGTTACCACGGAAGCCTGTCTGGCATATTTCGACACCAAGAAGAAATTTCCGGAAGGGATGTGGGCGCAGGTTCAGGAAGCGATGAAGAACGTCGAGGAGCAGACGGGGAAAAAGTTTGGTGATCCCAAGAACCCTTTGCTCGTCTCGGTGCGTTCTGGCGCGCGGGCCTCTATGCCTGGCATGATGGACACCGTCTTGAACGTCGGCTTGAACGCAGAGACGCTCAAGGGGCTGGCCGAGCTCTCTAACAACGAGCGCTTTGCCTACGACTCTTACCGGCGACTGATTGCCCTGTACGGGCGTATTGTGAAGCACATTGATGGCGCCCTGTTCGACAAGGTGCTCAACAAGTACAAGGCCAAGACCGCGGGCGGCCGCGATACCGACCTGACCGTGGATATGCTCAAGGACATCGTCCAGGAGTACAAGGCCATCTACAAGCAGCAGCTTGGCGTCGAGTTCCCCGAGGACGTATGGGATCAGCTCGGGCAGGCGATTGAGGCCGTGTTCGACTCCTGGTTCGGCGAGCGGGCGGTCACCTATCGGCGGATCAACAAGATTTCCGACGACTGGGGCACCGCCGTCAACATCGTGACGATGGTCTTTGGCAATATGGGCGAGGACTCGGGGACCGGTGTGGCCTTTACCCGCAACCCGAACACCGGCGAGAAGCAACTATACGGGGAATACCTCCAGAACGCCCAGGGTGAGGATGTGGTGGCCGGTATCCGCACCCCGGTCAAGATTGCGGAACTGGAACAGGCCAACCCCGCTATCTACCAGCAGTTTGTCGAAGTGGCCGAGATGCTGGAGCGGCATTACCGCGACATGCAGGACCTCGAGTTCACCGTCGAGCGCGGCAAGCTCTGGATGTTGCAGACCCGTACCGGCAAGCGTACGGCTCGCGCGGCCATCAAGATCGCCGTGGACATGGCGAACGAGGGGCTGATCAGCAAGGAAGAGGCTGTGGATCGCATCACCCCTGAGCAAGTGGACGTGATGTTGCACCCCAGCTTTGACCAGGAAGCCAAGCAGGCGGCCGCCGAGCGCGGCGACCTGATCGCCAAGGGGTTGAACGCTTCCCCCGGCGCGGCTACCGGCATCGCTGTGTTGGAGGCCAAGCGCGCGGAAGCCGCCGCCAAGGCGGGCGATGCGGTGATCCTGGTGCGCCCCGAGACCTCCCCGGAGGATGTGGGCGGCATGTTGAGCTCCAAGGGTGTCCTGACCCAGCATGGTGGCGCGACGTCGCACGCGGCTGTAGTGGCTCGCGGCAACAACCTGCCCTGCGTGGCCGGTTGCGAAGAGCTGGAAGTGGACCCCGATGGGCGCAAATTCACCGTCGACAGCATGGTCATCAAAGAAGGCGACGTGATCTCTATCGACGGCACCACCGGCGAGGTTTTTGTGGGAGCTATCCCCACGATGGACGTGGACTTTGCCAAGGAGCAGGAGCTGGCGACCATTTTGAGCTGGGCTGACGGCATTCGTCGCCTGGGCGTGTATACCAACGCCGATTACCCGCGAGATGCCCAACGGGCGCGCGCGTTCGGCGCGGAGGGCATTGGCCTGTGCCGCACGGAGCACATGTTCTTTGAGCCAGAGCGGCGGCCTTTTGTCGTGAGCATGATCATGTCCAAGACTGCGGAAGAACGCGCCAAGTACCTCGACAAGTTGCTGCCGTTCCAGCGCGAGGACTTTGAAGGGATCTTTGAGGCGATGAACGGGCTGCCCGTCATCATCCGCCTGATTGACCCGCCCATGCACGAGTTCCTGCCCGCACGCGAGGAGCTGCTGGAAGAAGTCACGCGGCTGCGTTGCACTGGCGAGAATCCCGAAGAGCTGGCCGAGAAAGAAAAGATGCTTACGGTGGTCGAGTCCATGTGGGAAGTCAACCCCATGATGGGGCTGCGCGGTTGCCGGGTGGGCCTGATGTACCCCGGTATGACCGAAATGCAGACGCGGGCCATCTTCCAGGCCGGTTGTCGGCAGTCCAAGAAGGGGATTAGCGTCCATGTGGAGATCATGATCCCGTTGGTGACCCACTATAACGAGCTGCGCATCGAGCGTGAAAAGCTAGAGGCGGTAGCCAAGCAGGTTATGCAGGAAGAGGGCGTCGAGATCGACTATATGTTCGGCACGATGATCGAGACCCCGCGTGGCGCTCTCACGGCGGAGGAACTGGCCAAATACGCCCAGTTCTTCTCCTTTGGGACCAACGACCTGACCCAGATGACCTTTGGCTTCTCCCGGGATGACGCGGAGGGCAAGTTCCTGTTGGATTACGTGGAGCGCAAGATCCTCCCCTCCAACCCGTTCCAGACGCTGGATCAGGGCGGTGTGGGCCAGTTGGTGGCCAAGGCGGTCGAAGGCGGCAGGAAGCAGCGGCCTGACATCGAGCTGGGCATCTGCGGCGAGCACGGCGGCGATCCCGAGTCCATCGATTTCTTCCATCGCGTCGGGCTCAAGTATGTGAGCTGCTCTCCATTCCGCGTGCCCATCGCGCGCCTGGCGGCAGCCCACGCGGTGATCCGCAACAAGTAAGCCTTGTAGACCTCCCGGCCGGTTCGCCGGTTGGGCACCCCATCAGGCCCAATCTGGGCCTGATGGGGTTATATGCTCAGACCATACGCTGTCTGAGGCGATTACCTCTCCAGAGCCTTAACCATCCAAGAGACCCTTGCACAGGTTCCGGCTCTGTTACCTCTGGTTTCCTTCCAACGTCTTGACGATAGGATATCATCTCTTATTGCTATGTAGCCTGGGGGAGGGTCGCTTTGCATCACTTGCGTCAGCGTCGAGGATTGCTCTTTGTAACAGCAGTTGTCCTTCTCGTGGCAGGTGTAGGATCGCTGGGAACCGGGCAAGCCGTGTCGTTATCCCTTCAGGTAACGGCCAGTGCCCACCCCACCACGGTGCAGGCCGGGGGTGTGGTAGATTACACCATCACCGTGCGCAACTCGGCTTCGGACGCGGCGACGGGGGTTAGCATCGCGGACACCTTGCCCGCGGGATTCAGCTATATCTCTGGCTCCACCCAGATTACGCGCAATGATGTGCTGATCTCCACCCAGAACCCCGCCATCGATGGGCGCAAGCTGACCTGGGCGGGCCTGAGCGTGCCACCGGCGCGCACGGCCAGCCATTTCGGGATGCATACCTTTGTGCAGGACAAGTGTGAGGGCTCCTATATCCGCGACCAACTGGACCGCGTGCGGGAGCTGATGGGGCCGGGCGCGTTCGTCAAGCAGTTGTTCTACCACATCACCGAGCAAACAACGGGGCCGCAGGCTTGCTGGGTGGAGTTTGTCAATGCCGCTTATGATCGGGGCTTGATCCCCGTCGTGCGGTTACAGGGGAACTATGGCGGGCCGAACTGGATCAAACCCTCGGCGTCTGCCCCCGGCGACTATACGGCCATCGCCCAGGCGTATGCGCGGGTGGTTGCGGGGCTGCCGCGCCGGGACGGCAAGTTGCTGTACGTGGAGGTCTGGAACGAGCCGAACCTGAACATCGAATGGAGCGGGGCGGCGAATCCGGTGGAGTATGCCCATTTCCTGGTGGATGTGGCCGCCGCCTTGCGGGCGCTGGGTGACCCGCGTATCGTCATCTTGAATGGTGGCCTGGCACCCGGCGGGGATTACAGCAACCTCGGTTTCATTGACGCGATGGCGACCGTGCCAGGGGCCATGCAGGCTTTTGACGTGTGGGCGGCGCACCCCTATCCGGGGAACCGCCCGCCGGAACACAACATCCACGATAACCCCGCGCTTGGCTACCCGATATTGGCTATTGATAGCTATCTGCTGGAGCTAGAGCGGCTGGCCCGCAATGGGCGCAAGGACGTCTCGGTGCTGCTCACCGAAACGGGCTATGCCCTGGGGCAGAACAACTTCCCAGACTATCCCACTGTTGACGAGTGGAACCGGGCCGACTATATCTCGCGGGCTTTGCGCGACTATTGGAGCCAATGGCCGGAGGTGATTGGGGTCTGTCCGTACGAGTTGGTGGACCCCTACGGAGATTGGGCGGTGTGGGACTGGATGTATCCCGATGGCCGCCATCACCAGCAGTATGACGTGGTGGCTGGGATGAGCAAATCGCCAACGGTGGCTTCCGGCGAGCTAGTCGTACGCTTTCGGGCGCGCACAGGCGATGCGACCGGCACGCACACCAGCCAGATTACGGTGACATCGAACAACCTCGGGTCCGTCGATCTGGGTAGCGCGGCGGCTGTGCAGGTGATCCCGCCGCCCCCTACGCCCACCCCCACGAATACGCCCACGCCCACCAACACCCCCACGCCTACGCCGATCCCGGTGTGTTATCCCAGCGAGTTGCGCAACGGAGGATTCGAGCAGGATGATGCCTGGGAGATACCGGATACGACCTATGATGCCGCGTATAGCACGGCGCTGGCCCACACGGGCAGTCGCTCCATGCGGGTCGGGATTGTGGACGACACGCCGGTTGAGAGCTATTCCTCGGCCCGGCAGCCCTTCACCGTGCCGGCCACCGCCACCTTGGTGCGGATTGGCTTCTGGTACTATCCCATCTCGCAGGATGTGAACCACGGCAGGCAGTATGCGCTGCTGTTGGATAAGGATAAGCAGTATCTTCAGACGCTTCTGTGGGTCACGTCCAATGAGGCCCAGTGGAAGTATTATCAATACACGGTTGCGGTCCCTGCCGGGGAGACGGTCTGGCTTCAGTTCGGCGCGTATAACGACGGCCAAGTTGAGGGCACTACGGCCATGTACGTGGACGATGTGACAGTAGAGGTGTGCGGGCCGGATGGGTTCATCACCCCGACGCCCGGCGGCCCTACGGCGACTCCCACGCCCACGGTTACGCCCAGCCTGACGCCATCCCCAACGCGGACGGCGACAGCCACGCCCACGGCCAGGCCGAGCAGCACGCCCTTGCCAGTGGTGCCCACCCCCACGCCGGTGCCCGACACTGTGCTGCCGTTGCTTTGGAATGGGGCCAGTATGGGACAGATGGACGCCCTCCGGGCAGCGCCACCTATGACAGCGCCATCTATAGCGGTGGATCAGATGTTACCCCAGCGACCAGAGGGGTTGACGGTAATGTCCCTTTCCGGGTTGCCCAAACTGGCTGCTGCGGCGGGTTCGGACGCGGAGCAGGTGCGGCCCCTGGCGGCAGACCCCGCGCGACGGCGTTTGTTGGTGGCCGCGGGTGATCGCCTGTTGGCTGTGGATGCCTCCACCGGGCGACAACTGTCTGCTACCCGGCTACCCGGCCAGGCGGAGGCGGCGGTGGTGGACCCCGATTCGGGGCGGGCGTTTGTGGCCGTGGCCGAACGCGGGCAGGTGTATGCGCTGGATACGCAGGGCAGCGTGCTGCGCGTGGCGGAGGGACTGGGGCGGCCCACGAACCTGGCCTACGGAGACGGCAGAGTCTATGTGGCCGACAGCGCCGGGCAGCGCGTCATTATGCTGGACGGGGAGACTTGTGATATAATAGCCGCATCAACACTATCCGCCGCGCCCTATGGCCTGGCCTATGATTCCCTGGCACGTCGCCTGTATGTTGGGCAGATGGGCCGCGCAAATGTCCTTGCCCTGGAGGCTGAAACCCTGGCCTTGCAGGACGAGGTGGCGCTGAATGGTCTGGGCTTTCCTCTGGATCTCGCTCTCGATGCATCTGCCAGCCGGCTCTATGTGGCCTATGCGCTATCTCCCAAATATGGGGCTCTCTCCGTCATTGATACAACTGATCTATCTTTGGTGGCAACCGTGTCGGGCAACCGGCAGCAGCCGTTGTACGGTGTGGACAGCGTGCAGGTAGACAGCCAGCGGGGCGCGATCCTGGTGGGACAGTACGCGGGTCTGCTGGTACTGGACCGAGACCTGACCGTGCGCGAGCAGTTGGCGGTGGCTCGCTCTCAAGCCCCCGGTAGTCTGGTGCTCGACCCGATGGAGGGGACGTTGTATATAGGCGGCGCCCAGGGCCAGTTGTGGAGTTGGCGGGACGCTTCGGAAAGGATCAAGACACCATGAGCGTCGTCGATGAGATCAAGCAGCGGCTAGATATCGTCGATCTCATTGGTACCTACGTCACGCTGCAAAAAGCCGGTCACAACTACAAGGCGCTCTGCCCTTTTCACGCGGAAAAGACGCCCTCTTTCGTGGTCTTTCCCGACACGCAGACCTGGCATTGCTTTGGGTCCTGTTCCACGGGCGGCGACCTGTTTGGCTTTGTGATGCGCCGGGAGAACATGGATTTCTCCGAGGCGCTGCGCTTCCTGGCGGAAAAGGCAGGGGTCAACGTGCTGCCGCTGGACCAGGAGGAGCTGCGACAGAAGGACGAGCTGGATCGGCTGCGGGCTGCCAATGCCTCCGCCGCCGAGTTCTATCATCACCTGCTGATGGAGGCCGAGCGGGCGCAGCCCGTCCGTGACTATTTGCAGCGGCGCGGTGTCACGCGGGAGACGATGGCGACCTTTCAACTCGGGTATGCCCCGGACGAATGGCACGCTCTGGACGACCATCTGAAGCGCGAGCATTTTACCGTTGACGATTGCCTGGAAGCGGGGCTGCTGAGCAAGAGCGATTCGGGCAATATCTATGATCGCTTTCGCGGTCGGTTGATGTTCCCCATTCGCGATATCCACGGCCACGTGATCGGTTTTGGCGGGCGAGTGTTGGATGATGGCCTGCCCAAGTATTTGAACACCCCCCAATCCCCCCTTTTTGATAAGGGGAGCGTGCTCTATGGCATCGACCTGGCCCACGGCAGCATCCGCGATTCCGAGACGGCGATCATCGTCGAGGGGTATATGGACGTGATCGTGCCCTATCAGTGTGGCGTGACCAACCTGGTGGGGTGCCTGGGGACGGCGCTGACGGAAGCGCACATCAAGACGCTAAAGCGCAGCACCAAGACGTTGATCCTGGCCCTGGACCCCGACGAGGCGGGATTGCTGGCGATGGAGCGGGGGGCCAAAGTGGCCCGCGAGGGGTTGGACCGCAAGGTCGTCCCCGTGCCCACGGCGGAAGGGCTGATCCGCTATGAAGAGCAACTGGATGCCGAGATCAAGGTGTTAACCCTGCCTGAGGGACTGGACCCGGATGAGCTGATCTTGCAGGATCGGGCACGCTGGAACCAACTGGTGGCGGAGGCGCTGCCCGTGGCGGAATATGCTTTCCGGCGCGCCCAGCAGACGGCGGATGTGACCACGGCCAAAGGGAAGCGGCAGTTGGTGGGCCGGCTGCTGCCCGTGTTGGCGGCGATGGACAATCCGGTAGAGCGCACGCATTACTTGCAGCGATTGGGGCAAGTGGTGCGTGTGGACGAACGTCAGTTGCAGACGGAACTCGACAGCTTGCGCGGGGAGAAGGGCAAGCGGCCCGCGCCGGTGGCCCCCAAGGCGCGGGGAAAAAGGCAAGCGGCTGCTGCCAGCCCGCAAATGCTCAGTATGGGCCTGGAGGAGCGCAGTCTGGCTTTGCTTCTGATGAATATCGGGATGATGCGGCAGGTGGTGGAAACGACGGGCATTTCCGCCGAGGTATTCAGGGACATTCGCAACAAGCAGGTTTTTGAGGCGCTGGTGGCGCTGGGTACCCTGGGACCAGAAGTCGAGATTACCGACGCACTTGCCGGGCTTGACACCGAGCTAAGGGTGCATGTACAATTCTTGCTACAACAGTTGCGGAATGGCCCTCCTCTCTCGCTGGAAATGATGGAAGAAGACGCTCTCAAGTGCTCGGCACGCCTGCGCAAGGATTACCTGGCGCGCTTGATCCAGGATTTGCGGTTTGTGCAGCAGGAAGCACAGGAGGAGGGGGCAGAGGAGCGAGTGCGCGAACTGAACCAACGCATAGAACAGGTACGACGGGATTATCTGGCTATCGATCAAGGGTTCTACGCAGTTACATTGGTAGGGCGGAAACACAATCGGGGAAATCCTCTAGTCTCTGGCGGAAGCTAAGATGTCTCAAGATATAGAACGCGACAAGAAAATAAACAGACTCTTGGCCAAAGGTATTCGCGAAGAGCATTTGACCAAGAAGGATATCCTGGAAGCCTTTCCCGAAGATAGCCAAGATTCGGAAAAGGTTGAGGCCCTCACCAATGCCCTGAATGAGATGGGCATCCCGGTCATCGAGGGGGACGAGGATGTCGACGACGAGGTCAACCTCGAAGAGGAAGATGTCGAGGAAGTGCCCATCGCCGAAATCGAGTCCATTAGCGACCCGGTGCGCATGTACCTGCGCGAGATCGGGCGAGTGCCCCTGCTGTCTGCTGAAGAGGAGTTGCGCCTGGCCAAGGCGATTGATGCTGGCCTGAGGGCAGTAGAAAAGCTGGAGCAGGAAGTGGACGCCCTATCGGAACACGAACGGCGCATGCTAGAGCTCAAGCTGCTCCAGGGCAACATCGCCCAGCGGCGGATGGCCGAGTCTAACCTGCGACTGGTGGTGAGCGTGGCCAAGCGCTACCTGGGGCGGGGCATGTCCCTGCTGGACTTGATTCAAGAGGGGAACCTGGGCCTTTTGCGGGCTGTGGAAAAGTTTGATTACAGCAAAGGCTACAAGTTCAGCACCTACTCCACCTGGTGGATTCGGCAGGCCATTAGCCGGGCCATTGCCGATCAGGCCCGGACGATTCGCATCCCGGTGCATATGGTCGAGTCGATTAACCGTGTGACCCGCGCGGGTCGCCAGTTGCAGCAAGAGTTGGGGCGCGACCCTACGCCGGAAGAGATCGCCGTCTACATGGATTACCTTTCGGAGGGCGACCGGCGCGCCATTGAGGAGTCGCGCAACGAGGGGGAGAACCTGTCCAGCGATGTGCGCCGCCGATTGCGCCGGGCAGCAGAAAAGGTACGCCAGATCATGCAGGTCTCGCAGGAGCCGATGTCGCTAGAGACGCCCGTGGGGTCTGAGGACAACAGCGTGTTGGTGGACTTTATCGCCGATGATTCCATCGCCGGACCGGCGGAGGAAACCAACAAAGAGCTGCTGCGCGAGCAGATGAAGGACATCCTGGGGTCGCTCAGCGAGCGCGAGCGGGATGTGCTCAAGCTACGGTTCGGTCTGGTGGACGGCGAGAGCCACACGCTGGAGGAAGTGGGCCAGCAGTTCGGGGTGACCCGCGAGCGCATTCGTCAGATCGAGGCCAAGGCGCTGCGCAAGTTGCGGCATCCCACCCGCAGCCGCAAGCTGCGCGATTACCTGAGCTGACCGAGCGCTGGATCGGCCCAGGCATTGGCGAAGAAGTAGAGGGGACAGCGGCGGCCGTAGCCACTGCTGCCCCCTTTTTTCTGTCATAACGAAAGAGCGTTCGCCATAGAGATTTGACGGCTGCAGAAAACTCGGTATAATACCCGTTGTTGATCGCGAAAACGTTCCTCGGTAGCTCAATGGTAGAGCGACCGGCTGTTAACCGGTTGGTTGTTGGTTCGAATCCAGCCCGAGGAGCCAAAATAAGATAACTCTGGCGACACCCCCGACCACCAGATGCGGTGATCCAGGGGGTGTTTTGCTATCTGGCTCACACCAACCCCTGCACCAACTCTCCTACCATCCGCACACGCTCTATATCGCCGTCGGGCGGGATCTCGTCCGAGATGCCCAGCACCAGCCGGGGATAGAACAGCTCTACCAGGCGCTTGACACAATCCACCAGCATCTGCTCCGGGAAGCTCCGCAAAAAGAACAGCGCGGGAATGCCGTCCAACAGCACCAGATCGCCCAGCCCACGCTTCATCTCCTCGATGGTCACATCCCCTTGCGGGACGGGCGTGGCCGCTTCAATGCCGGTCCAGGGTACCTCGTGCAGATAGGGGAGTAGCGGCTTCATCGCGCCGTCGATGTGGATGTGGACGAATTTGCCCGCTTCGCGCAGTTGCGTGACCCGCTCCCGATAATAGGGCACCAGGTGATTGAGCCAGATGGCGGGCGGGTCCATGTGCGCGTCAATGTTCTCGCCCAGGTTGAGCACCTGCACCGGGCACTGGCACAGGATGTCATACAGGGCGTTGTCTGCCTCAGACTGAACCTCGACATAATGCTGGATCACTTCTGGCTGGTCGTACAGCATGAACACCGTGCGCTCAAAGCCCATGTTTTCGATGAATAGCCCTTGCACGGGGGACCGCCGGAAGTAGAACTGCGGATAGCCGCGCGAGCCGATGCGCTGCAGATCCCGCTCGTGCGCCTCCTGATCCCAGTACCATTCCTCGTCTTGCAGCACATACTCCAGGATACGAAAATCATCTGCCGTCTTTAATTTGTACTCGGTCAGGTGTGCAGACAGGTTCCACTCATCGTGGTGCACCAGGTGGGTGAGCGTACCCACGGGGGTCTCCCACGTCTGGCGTAACCTTTTCTCATCCTCCCACGTATTGGTGATGGAAACGTTCTTGTAGCGCACGCGCAGGCCACTGCCAAAGTAACGCACGGAGGCGTGGCAGTAGTCGTACACGTCGAGGATGTCGGCATTTTGCAAGGGGTCCGGCAGCGTGCCGCGCTTTTTATTCACAGCGTACCAGAATTCCAATCGGGGCTGCCACAGAACTCGTCCGGGGTCCTCCCCACGAAAGATAGCCAGGTCCATTTGGCGATAGTCGGGGATCTGGGTAGCACTCATGTTGGTCTTCCTCCCTTTGAGATGGCGGTTTCGTAGCTTGGCGAGTGGATTGTACTGCGAACGGAATGGCCCGGCAATCGCCTGTTCGATGAACGGCCAAGCGGTCGCTTGTAACAGGTCACCAGTAGTCTGGATGGCCGGGCAATTCCACGCAGCGGACCATCTGGAATTGACACAAACCGGCTGGTCTGTTAGCATTGCATGCTGTGCTGTCCACACTGCACACACGCACTCCCCATCGTTCAAAGAGGGGCTGGCGCGCGCACTAATTCTATGGACAGGAGTCCATCATGCGCATTCTCATGGCAAGTCACGGTTATCCCCCTACTATCAGCGGGGTCACGCTGGTTGTGCAAAAGCTGGCACGGGCGATGGTGCAAAAAGGCCATACAGTCACCGTCGTAACCGCCAGCGACCGCCAGGAACCCTATGAGGCCACGGACCAGGGCGTGCGTCTGGTGCGCGTCCGTTCCTGGAAGAACCCCTATTGGAAGGAAGGCCCTATCCCCACTGCCAGCCCTTCGGAACTGGACGATCTGGTAGAGGATTTCCGGCCAGATGTATTGCACGTACACGAGGCGGCCGTGCTGGCATTGCGATACCGGGGGCTGGCGCGGCGGCATGGTCTGCCCCTGTTGGCCAGTTGCCACTTTGTGCCACGTTTTGCCGGTTGGTATCTGGGAGAGAACGGCTTGCGCCATCCGGTCGAGTCGGTGGTCAAGAACTATTCCGTCTGGTTCCTCAATCGGTGCGACCACGTGGTGTTTGCCACCCAGGCCCACCTGGGCTTTTTCCGTCAGCAGGGTCTGACGGTCCCCACGACCATCGTGTCCAATGGCGTAGATACTATCCGATATACCGCCCAGGACGGCAGTGACCCGAATGTTCAGGAGCGGTATCACCTGCCCTCTGGCCCACGCATTCTCTTTGTCAGCCGGTTGATGCGTGACAAGGAGATCGATGTGCTCATCCGGGCCATGCCCTATGTCGCTTCTCTAGGGGCGCATCTGCTGTTGGTGGGGCGGGGAGATGATCGTCAGCGGCTAGAAGAGATCGTGCAAGAGATGGGGCTGGAGCAGCAGGTTCACTTTTTGGGGTTTGTGCCCGAGGAGGACATGCCCGCGCTCTATCGGGTGGTGGATTTGTTCGCGATGGTCTCGACCTGCGAAGTACAGAGCTTGCCTACGTTACAGGCGATGGCCACAGCGCTGCCCGTGGTGGCAGCGGACGCGATGGCCCTGCCAGAGATCGTCAAGCACGAGGTCAACGGCCTGCTGGTGCCGCCGGGGGATGTGGAGGCGGTGGGCAAGGCCCTGTTCCGCATCCTGTCGAACCGGGAGATGGCTCGCCGGATGGGGCAAGAGAGCCTGCGCATCGTCGAGCAGCACCGGGAACGCTACACCTTTGATGGCTACGAGGCGGTATATCGGCGGCTGGTGGAGCGGTAGACGCGCCCTGCCCCCGCGGCTACGGCGCGTTAGTAGTCGCGGACTCGGCGCTCTCCTCGGTGGTCCATTGCACGGGCACGATGAACTGGAACTTACACCGGGGGTCCTCCGGTATCCACAGGTGGCCGCGATGCGCCTCGATGATCTTGCGGCTGACATACAGCCCCAGGTCGACATCGGTGGAGTCGAGCGAGTCTGTGGGGCTGGCCTGGTCTGCGCTATCGGGCTGGTAGCCGCGGCTGCGGCCATAGCCGTGGCCGTTGCTATAGCTGCTGCCAAAAAGGCGCGCGCGGGCCTGGGCCGAGAGGGGTTTGCCATCGTCGGCGATGGTCACAGTCAGCTCTTCCAGGGTGGCCTCAACCTGCACGGTAACCGTGCCCCCATTGTCGGGATTGGTAGCGCTGGTACGCTGGATCGAGTTCTCCAGCAGGTGCAGCAGGACGCGGCGCAGCCGGTCGTGATCCAGCGGGATGGGAGGCAGGTTGGAGGGACACTGCACGTGGATGGCGAGGCCCTTTTGGGCGGCAACAGGAGCCAGTTCGTCTACCACGTCGTCCACCAGTTCGCTCAGCTCCACCGGCTCGATGGTGATGGGCAGTCCCGTGCCATTGGCTGCTGCCAGATCCGCCAGGTCTTCGCTCAGGCGGGTCATGCGGGCGCTGTGCTTGCCAATGGCGGCTGCCCAGCGCTGCATCTCTTGTCCGTCTGTTGTAAGGCTGTTCTCCAGCAGGGTGGCATAGCCGCGCACCGTGTTGGCCGGTGCATTCAACTCGCGGGAGGCTGCTTCGATCATCTCGGACAGGATTTGCCTCTGGTCCAGGTCCTGGGTCTTGTCCCGGAGGATGATGATCCTGCCCCAATGTCTGTCCGGGTCCATCACCGGCGAGACATACACATCCAGGATGGTGCGCACCGGCTCGGACAGTTCCAGCCGACGCTCGTAAGGGGCGGGCATGGAATTTCCCCCCTGGGTTTGAAGCGCCGTTCCCGTTTGTTGCGCCTCTCCCTGGGCCTGGGAATCCTGGGTCATCAGTAGGGCCAGGCGGCGCAGGGCCCTGTCCGGGCTGTGGGCATCCACGCGGCGGCCCAATAAATCCTGCTGGTCGAGATGGAGTAGTTGCACAAAGGCCAGATTATGGCGCAGGATGCGATTGCGCCCGTCCAGAACGACCACCCCATCGTTCAGGTTGTTCAGGATGGTTTCTACGTGATGCGTTTCCCGCAGGGCCGCGCTGTATAACTGGCTCTGGATGATGGCGGCTGATGCCTGAGCGGCCAGCATGGTTACCAGGGTGCGGTCTCGTTCCGTAAAGGCCCTGGGGGTGCTGCTGTTCAGGCTAATGGTTCCCAGGGGTTTGCCCTGAGCGTGCAATGGGGCCACCATCAGGGAGCGCAATTCAGAACTGGATTGCAGGGGCAGGAATTCGGGGGATTTGCGCACGTCATCCACAATCTGCGTGGACAGCTCATGCAGCGCCCGCCCGGCGACCCCCTTGTTGGCGGGCATCCCGAGGATGCGTTGCCAGTCGGGCTGCGAGGAATAGCGCGGATAGAGGCGGCGCCCCTGTTCGTCGAGCAGGTGAATGACGCATTTGTTAGCCAGCGGCACCCATTGCAGGATCGCGTCGACGATATAGTCCAGCAGTTCCCCCAGTTCCAGCTTGGCGAGCAGCCCCTCACTGACTCGCAGGATCACCTGCCGCTGCTCGATCTCCCGGCGCGAATCGCGGTACAGGAGGATCACCCCAACCAGGAACACCAGCAAAGCCAGCGCCTGCCCCAGGGCGGCCCAGTCAATACCGGCTACCGCTGCCAGGACGCCATTTACCAACAGGACAAGGGGAATCATGGCGAACAGAATGTACCAACGGACCTGCCAGCCTTTGGACATGAGCATTCCTTTTGCGATGGACCCGAATGCTACGCACAGTTTGGAAACGACGCGGCGCTGTGCGATGACAATCTGCGCGACCAGCATACACTGGACAGTATAGCGCGGCCCCGCGCGCCTGACAAGCGTCCGCGCTCAATGCTCAACCACCGGAAACCGCGGAGCAGATCTAACCACGAAAACCACGAAACACACGAAAGTTGTATTGGTCAGGATGAGGTTACACACCTGCGCTAAGGCGGCGACGGACGAAATGAGCGCCGTAATATGCGAGGCTCGCTCCGTGCCTCGCGCCAGCGGCATGTATGCCGAGCACTGAAGGTGCCGGGCTAG
>Ga0209347_1001416_pt1 | contig 39413 bp, 51 predicted proteins | sample AutmiccommuBRH23_FD_187382 | JGI IMG/M metagenome (GOLD analysis project Ga0209347, IMG submission 187382) | Deep subsurface microbial communities from Mt. Terri, Switzerland - Autotrophic microbial communities BRH/23 (SPAdes) (version 2) | ecosystem: Environmental > Aquatic > Deep subsurface >... | reverse complement strand
CCCAGCGCCAAGCTGGAATACGGGCTCAAAAGCCCAAGAAGACATCGGCGTCGGCAGGCGACCCGAACCCATTTTCACGCCTACGAGGCGTCACCACTAGGGCACAGCAAGCTGGAATGCCATTTCGGCGATAGGGGCGGCTACTCGACGTCCATGTCGCGCAGTTCGCGCTTGAGGATCTTGCCGGTGGGGTTGCGCGGCAGCTCGTCGAGGAAAACCACCTCGCGCGGCACCTTGTAGCGGGCCAGGTTGTCTTTGACGTAGGCCTTGATGGTGTCCTCGTCGATCGAGGAACCCTCGACCTTGACCACGAAGCAGCGCAGCCGGTGCCCCCACTCCTTGTCCTCCACACCCAGCGCGGTCGCCTCGACGACCTCCGGGTGGCCGCTGACGAGGTCCTCGATCTCGGCGGGGAAGACGTTCTCGCCGCCGGAGACGATCATCTCGTCATCGCGGCCGCTGACGTAGAGCAGGTCGTTGTCGTCGAAGTAGCCGACGTCGCCCGACGACAGCAAGCCGTCGATGATCTGCTTGCCGCCGCCACCGGTGTAGCCCTGGAACGGGAAGAAGTTGCCGACGAAGATCCGCCCGACCTCACCGCGCGGCAGTTCGTTGCCGTTGTCGTCGAGGATCTTGACCTTCATGCCCTTGACCACCGGCCCGACAGTGGCCGGGTTGATCGAAAGGTCTTGCGGCCCAGCGATGGTCACGTATGCAACCTCGGTGGAACCATAGAGGTTGTAGATCACCGGACCGAGGTCCTTCAACGCTCGGGTGGCCAGCTCGGCGCCGAGCTGCGAGCCGGAGACGAACACGATGCGCAGCGAGGACAGATCCGGTTTGGGTGTGGTCTTCTCGAGCTCGTCGAGCATCCGGGACAGCATCACCGGCACCACGACGATCGCGGTGACCTTGTTCTTCTCGATGTCGGCGAGGACGGTCGCCGGCTTGAATCGCCTCCGCAGCACCAGCGTCGAGCCCAGCGTCATCGCGATGGTCGCGTGCAGGAAGCCCAGCGCGTGGAACATCGGCGCGGGCAGCGACGTCACCTCTTTGGCCTTGAACGGGACCGACGACAGCACCCCGCCGATCGGCGTCAGTGACGGCGGCGCACTGCGGTTGGCGCCCTTCGGCGTCCCGGTGGTGCCACTGGTCAAGATGATGATCGACGAGTGCTTGGACGCCTTCGGTGGTGGTTGCGTGCCGGTGCGGGCGATCAGCTCCTCGAGGGTCTCGTCGGTGCTGCCCGACGTCTCCGCCTTATCCGGGTTCACTCCCAGCGCCCGCAGCTTTCCCAACTCGGGTTGTGACTGCGAAACGGCGGCGGTGTACTCGTCGTCGTAGATGATGACCTTGCCGCCCTCCCGCTCGGAGACCTCCTTGATCTGCGGGCCGGAGAACTCGCTGTTGAGCAGGATGATCCGGGCGCCGACCTTCGCCGCGCCGTACACCGACACGAGGAACCACCGGTGGTTGCGAGCGAGGACCGCCACCCCGTCGCCGCCCTGGACGCCCTTGGCGAGCAGGCCGTTGGCGACGGCGTTGGCGGCACTGTCGAGTTCGGAGAACGTCATCTCGCCGAAGTCGTCGATCACCGCGACCCGGTTCGGATGACGGCGGGCGTTGAGCGCGGGAATCATCCCGAACTCACCCCAGCGCCGGATGTCGGCCACCAACGCGGCGATGTCCTGCGGCGCCTCCAGCTTCAGGGCGCCGGCCTCGAACATCTTGCGGGCGTAGTGCAGCTCGGCCGAGCCCCGCTCCCAGTATTTTCCGGCGGCCTTGCCGACTGACTGCTGAACCTTGGCGAGCGCCTGAACCGGAAGATCGCTGAGCTTGGACATGCGGACAACTTTATGTGACCGGGCTCGCAGATCGACCGGGATCCTACGATGAGGTGGTGCCCGCTCCCCAGTATTTGGAGGTCGGTGGACAGCAGGTGCCCATCACCCATCCGGACAAGGTGGTTTTCGGCGACCTCGGGCTCACCAAGGCGGACCTGATGCACTACTACACCGCCGTCGCCGACGGTGCGCTGCGCGGTGTTCGGGACCGGCCGATGATCCTCAAGCGGTTCGTCAAGGGCATCGAACAGGAGGCGGTCTTCCAGAAGCGCGCCCCCGAGAAGCGCCCCGATTTCGTCGACGTCGCCGAGCTCAAGTACGCGTCCGGCACGTCGGCGAAGGAAGCCGTCCTGCACGACGCGGCGGGTCTGATCTGGGCGGTGAACATGGGGTGTGTGGACCTCAATCCGCATCCGGTGCGCGCCGACGATCTCGATCATCCCGACGAGCTGCGCGTCGATCTCGACCCGATGCCGGGCGTCGGATGGCGTCAGATACTCGACGTCGCGTTCGTCGCCCGTGAGGTCCTCGAAGATCACGGACTGGTGGCGTGGCCCAAGACGTCGGGCTCGCGGGGCTTCCACATCTACGCGCGTATCCATCGCCGCTGGCCGTTCAAGTTCGTCCGGCTGGCGGCCGAGGCGGTCGCGCGCGAGGTCGAGCGGCGCGCGCCGGAGTCGGCCACCGCGCGCTGGTGGAAAGAGGAACGCCACGGCGTCTTCGTCGACTTCAACCAGAACGCCAAGGACCGCACCGTGGCGTCCGCCTACTCGGTGCGCGCGACGCCCGACGCCCGAGTGTCGACGCCGCTGTTCTGGGACGAGGTGGCCGACTGCCGACCGGAGGTGTTCACCGTCGCCACCGTGCCGAAGCGCTTCGCGCAGGTCGGCGATCCGTGGGAGGGGATGGACGACGCCGCGGGGGGCCTGGAGTCGCTGCTGGACCTGGCCGACCGGCTGGGGCCGGCGGAGAAGGCGCCGAAGGGCGCGCGCAGATCCACCGACGGGCGCAGGCAATCCACCAAGCCGCTGATCGAGATCGCGCGCACCAAGACCAAGGACGAGGCGTTGGTCTTGCTGCAGCAATGGCGCGACAAGTATCCGGAGGCGGCCGAGAAGCTGGAACCCGCGGACATCCTCGTCGACGGCATGCGCGGGCCGAGTTCGATCTGGTACCGCATCAGGATCAACCTCGAGCATGTTGCCGAGAACGTCCGTCCGCCGCAGGAGGCCCTGCTGGCCGATTACAGCCCGTGGTCGGGCTATACCGGTTCGCAGCAGCAACGCCGCGGTTGACGCCAAGTTACCGACGAGTTTGCTGGGCGCCCCGTTTGCAGTTCTTACCGAAGTATTAGTCGTTACTCCCCGCGGCCTTAGATTGGCTCATTACGTTGAGTGATGTGTCGCCAACCGGCGGGCCATGTCAGCACAGATCGAGGGAGGCCACCATGTACGGCAATCCGACGTTCGACTGCGATGGCGCCGGCATTCGGGCGCACTGCCGCCAGCTGGCCACCGTGGTGACGATCAAGGGCGCCGTCGATGACGCCAACGTCGAGTGTGTCCGTCGGCATGTCCGGCGCTTCATCCTCGCGGAGAAGCCTTTTGTGTTGGACCTCAGTGACGTCATTTCCTTTGACCGGGAAGCCATTTCGTTGCTGTTCACCGTTGACGACGTCTGCACCGCTGCCGGGGTCGAATGGTCGCTGGTCGCCAGCCGCTCCGTCGAGCAGGCGCTGGGCGAGTGCGGCATCGAGTTCGACGCCGCCGGTTCCGTTCCCGAAGCGCTCAACCATTTCGCCGACGCCATGGTGGCACGGCGTCAGCTACTCCCACTTCTCACCAAGACCGCGTAAAGGATCACTGTGTTAATCGATGTTCGGTGGCTCCGTTACCTACTACACCGTCGCCACAAGTCAGATGCGGAGCACCTCGCGCTGACCGCGGGATGATTGTTCGCCCGCGCACGGCGGGCTGATTGTTCGCCCCAGACCGCTGAGTCGACCATCGGCCGGCCCGCCAGGCTTTACTGTGCTCTTATGAGCGCCACCGATGCCGACCGGGTCACCGAGGCCGCACACCGAGTGGTCGCCGAACACGACCCGCGTTCGGTGCCCATTTCACGATTTCTCGGTGCCTGCTTCGACGCGGGCCTGTCCTGGGTGCATTTCCCCGAAGGTCTCGGTGGCCTCGGTGTCTCCCGCGGCCTCCAGGCCGTCGCCGACCGCATCCTGCAGGACGCCGGCGGCCCCGTTCCGCTGTCGCTCAACCCGATGGGCTACGGGATGGCCGCCCCGACCGTGCGCGAACACGCTCAGACCGACGACGTCCGCAGGGCCCTGTTGCGGCCGCTGGCGACCACCGAGGACATCTGGTGCCAGCTGTTCTCCGAACCGGGCGCGGGTTCGGACCTCGCCGGCCTGGCGACGTCGGCGGTCCGCGACGGCGACACCTGGGTCGTCAACGGACAGAAGGTGTGGACGAGCCTGGCGCACCGCGCACGGTGGGGATTGCTCCTGGCCCGCACCGACCCCGACGTGCCCAAGCATCGCGGCCTGACCTACTTCGTCCTCGACATGCACGCCGACGGCGTCGAGACCCGTCCGCTGCGGCAGCTGACCGGCCACGCCGAGTTCAACGAGGTCTACATCACCGACGCGCGCATCCCGGACGCCTACCGGCTGGGCGGGGTCGGCGACGGCTGGCGGGTCGCGATGACGACGCTGATGAACGAACGCAGCGCGCTCGGCGGCAGCGGCAGCAGGCGCGGGGCAGGCACCATCGGCGATGCCGTCGCGCTGTGGGCGTCGCGACCGGACCTGCACACCCCGGTGCTCCAGGACCGCCTCACATCTCTGTGGCTGCGCGCCGAGGCCCAGCGACTGACCGCCGAGCGATCCAGGGCGACGGCGACCGTCGGAGGACCCGGCCCGGAAGCGTCCGTCGGCAAGCTCGTCGGCGCCGAACTCAATCAGCACATCTACGAGTTCTGTATGGATCTGCTCGGAGCGGAGGGGATCATGTACGACGGCTACGAGATGCGGGGCCGTGGCCAGGGGAACGACAATGGGGACCGCGATGTCGAGGACTGGCGCGGCCCGATCCAGCAGAGGTTCCTGCGCAGCCGCGCCAACACCATCGAGGGGGGCACCTCCGAGGTGATGCGCAACATCCTCGCCGAACGGGTGCTCGGGCTGCCCGGGGACCTGCGTGCCGACGCCGGGATGCCGTGGAAGGAGGTTCCGCGTGGCTGAGGATCAGCCCAAAGGCAGCGCTGAGGAGCTTGCGGATCAGCCCGAAGGCAGTGCTGAGGATTCGCCCGACCGCGGCGCCGAGTTCACCTTCACGGACGAGCAGAATCAGCTTCGCGCCGCGGTGCGCGGTTTCTGCGGCGAGTTCCTCGGGGAGTCCTCGGTGCGCGCCCAGATGACATCCGATCCGCCGTTCGACGCGAAAGTGTGGACTCGGCTGGGATCCGAACTGGGCGTCCTGGGATTGGCCGTGCCCGAGTCCGACGGCGGCGCCGGCGGCACCCTGGTCGACCAGGCGGTCGCCGTCGAGGAACTGGGCGCCGCGCTGGCGTGCGGCCCGTTGTTCGGCACCGTGTATCTCGCCATCCCCGCGCTGGTCGCGGCCTCGGGGAGCAGCGACCTGCTGATGCCGCTGCTCGACGGCGCCCGCACCGCGGCGTTCGCCGTCGGCGACGTGGCCGGCACGTTCGACGTCACGGCAGTCACCGTCGACGCGACACCGGCCGGAGACGGCTGGGCGTTGTCCGGCACCGTCGAACGGGTCGTCGACGCGCGGGCGGCCGACGTCCTCCTCGTCGCCGCGAAGGGTCCGGACGGCATCGGGCTCTACGCTGTGGACACCGACAACCTTGGGGTACAACGTGTTCCGCTGGGCACGCTGGACCTGACAAGGCCTCAGGCCACCGTCGGATTGCTCGACGCGCCCGGGCGGCTCATTGCAGGTCCCGAAGAGGCCGAGCGGGTGATCACCCACGCGCTGCAGGTCGGCTCGGCGTTGCTGGCAGTCGAACAGGTCGGCGCGGCACAGCATCTGCTCGACCTGTCGGTCGAGTATGCGAAGAGCCGTCTGCAGTTCGGCAGGCCGATCGGATCGTTCCAGGCCGTCAAGCACCGCCTGGCCGACGACCTCGTCGCGCTCGAGCACGCGAGATCGACTGCCTATCATGCGATTTGGGCGCTCACCGATCTGTCCGACGACCCGGCCCTCGCGGTCAGCATCGCGCAGGCGACGTGTTCATCGGCGTTCACGCGGATTGCCACGGACACGATCCAGGTCCACGGCGGCATCGGGTTCACCTGGGAGCACCAGGCGCACCTGTACTACAAGCGGGCCTACACCGACGCCGCGCTGCTGGGCAGCGCCGAACAGCACCGGGCCAGGGTGGCCGAACTGGTGCTCAGCGCCCCTGCCAAGGACGCCCCGCGCGTCGCCACCGGTATCCCGAACTGAGAGGTCCGCCGTGACACACCCGATTGCCCGTTACGCCGTCGCGGCGGTCATCGCCGCCGCCACCCTTGCCGTGCCCCTCTCCGCCGCGGCCACGACCGCGCCGGTGTCGACGGCGCAGTGCCCGCCCGGTGAGACGGGTGTCATCTAACGGATGCTCGCCTTTCTGCGTGCCGGGCAAGTTCCTCGACACCCAGACCGGTCTGTGCATGCCGGTGCCGCCACCTCCGCCCCCACCCACTCCGCGGGTGTAGATCGGTCAGCGGCGTTCGGCGGCCACGCCGAGGATGACCGCGCGGATCTGGCGCTGGACGTGCTCGCGGCTGGCCGGTTCGGTTGATCCGTTGGCGAACCCGAACACCAACCCGCTGAGGTACGTCAACAGCACCGATGCCTGCTCGGCGACCAGTTCCTGGCTCACCGCCCCCCGGACGGGGGCGATTCCGATGACGAGGCGCTCGGCCAGCGAACGGTAGTTCTCGAGGACTTCCTGGAAACCGGCGGCGAGGTGGGCGTCGCGTCTGGACAGCATCGTCAGTTCGAGACGTGCCCGCGTCCGGGACAGATTCGGTTCCTCGCGGATCCGCATCATCTGCTCGGCCAGCGCGGCCAGGCCGGCGCCATCTCCCGGATCTTCCTCGAAGGCCGCGGTGAAGGCCTCGATGTCGTAGCGGACCAGTTGGTTCGCGACGCCGCGCAGCAGCGCTGCACGGGTCCGGTAGTAGAACGAGGTTGTGCCGTCGGGAACCCCGCCGCGACGGTCCACCTTGAGGTGACTGAGCCCGCGCGCGCCTTCTTCGGCCAGCAGAGCGATCGCGGCGTCGCACAGGTGTCGGCGCCGCTCTTCCGGGTTGGGTTTCCGTCTGGTCTCTACTCCCCGAACCCTAGTTTCGAAATCGTCACTCGGCATCGCGGGGTCTCGTCGGCGGTGTTTGTCGAGGTGGTCGGCGATGGTATTGAGTTGGTAGCGGGAGAGGTGGTGGGTGTTTTCGTCTTCGGCGAACCCGCACCGGCTCCGGGCCCGTCCCGTCGGACAACTGGTACTGTAATGCTTACCGTATGCGGACCGGGAGACTGCTGATGACCCAATTCACCGACGCGCCGATCTTCGATGCCGACCAGCACATGTACGAGACGCCGGATGCGCTGACGAAGTACCTGCCCGAGAAGTACTCGCGGGCTGTCCAGTTCGCGCAGTTCGGCCGCCAGACCCGGATCGTCATCAACAACCGGGTGTCCGACTTCATCCCCAACCCGACGTTCGAGCGGGTCGCCGCCCCCGGGGCGCACGAGAAGTTCTTCGCCGGCGAGAACACCGAGGGCCTGACGCTCGGGAGATGCAGGGACCGGCGATCGAGGCGCCGGCGGCCACCAGGAACCCCGCCGACCGGGTCGCCGAACTCGATCGGCAGGGCGTGCGTGAGGCCCTGAACTACCCCACGCTGGCCAGCCTCATCGAGCACGCCACCGCCGACGATCCCGAGCTGACGCTGGCCGTCATCCATGCACTGAACCAGTGGATGGTCGAGCACTGGAGCTTCGACTACGAGGGCCGGGTGTTCTCCACCCCGATCATCAACCTCTCCGAGGTCGACGGCGCCCAGCGCGAACTCGACTACCTGCTGGCCAACGGCGCCAGGGTCGCACTCATCAAGCCCGGGCCGGTGCACGGGATCCGCGGCTGGCGCTCCCCCGCGCTTGGAGAGTTCGATCCGTTCTGGCGCGACGTCGAAGCCGCCGGGCTGCCGATCGTGCTGCATGCGAGCTATCCGCCGCTCGACGACTACGTCGGCAAGTGGGAGCCGCCGTATACGCAGAACTTCATGGCCCAGAGCGCGTTCCGGTGGATGGTGCTCGGGCATCGGGAGATCGCCGACATGATCACCGCGCTGATCTGCCACGGGACGCTGACCCGCTTCCCCAAGCTGCGCATCGCCAGCGTCGAGAACGGCAGCTCGTGGATCTTCCCGCTGTTCAACGACTTCGAAGAACTCGCCAAGAAGATGCCGCAGAACTTCCCCGAGCACCCGTTGGAGGTGTTCCGCCGCAACATCTGGGTCAGCCCGTTCTGGGAGGGATGTGTCTCCGACGTCGTCAACACCGTCGGCTGGGACAAGGTGATGTTCGGCTCGGACTACCCGCACCCGGAGGGCCTGGCCGAGCCGAGGGGGTTCTGGAAGTACGCCGAGGGCATGGACGTGCGCCGGACGTACGACTTCATGGGCGACAACGCCCGGCGGTTCATGGGGCTGCCGCTGGCCAACCCCGACCCGTCGGCAGCGAACCCTCCGGAACTGGCCAACGCCTGAGCTCCTCCGCGGCGCGCCCGGTCCGCTCGCCTACACTGCGGATCGATGGAGGACGACCGTGCCGTGCGATTCGTCGGCGCCGGCCCCGGTGCCGCGGATCTGCTGACCGTACGGGCCGCCCGGTTGCTCGGCGAAGCCCAGACCGTCCTGTTTCCCGGGACCTACCTCGACGCCGAGGTGCTGGCGAACTGCTCACCGGACGCCGAACTGGTCGACACCGAACACCTCGACCTCGACGTCATCGTCGCGCACCTGATCGACGGCTACCGCGCCGGCCGGCGGGTGGTGCGCCTGGTGTCGGGAGATCCGTCGGTGTACTCGGCGCTGTCCGAGCAGACCCGCCGCCTCGACGCGGCCGGGGTGCCGTGGTCCGTGACGCCGGGGGTGCCCGCCTACGCGGCCGCCGCCGCGCGCGTCGGCCGTGAGCTCACCGTCCCGCTCGTCGCCCAGTCCGTGGTGCTCACCCGCACCCGGCAGCGGTCGACCGCGATGCCGGAGACGGAGTCGCTCAAGGCATTTGCCGCAACCCGCGCGACGCTGGTGTTGCACCTGGCCGTCACCCGGACGCGGGAGTTGATGGCCGAGCTGGAACCGGATTACGGGCCCGACTGCCCCGTGGTGGTGGTGTATCGGGCGTCGCAGCCGCAGGAGCAGGTGCTGCACGGCACGGTGGCCGATATCGCAGACGCGGTCGAGGCCGCCGGGCTGCGGCAGGCCGCCGTGATCCTCGTCGGGCGGGCGCTCGCGGGCAGGCCGGACCCGGAAGCCGGCGAGAGTCACCTCTACGACCCGGCGCGCGACCGATCGGTCAAGCGCATCGAGGGATTGCGATGACGGCCGTCGAATCACCTGCGGGCAGCGCGCTCTACGACGTGATCAACCGCCGCCGCGACACCCGGCGCGAGTTCACCGGTGAGCAGGTCGACCAGGACGTGCTCGAGCGGGTGCTGCTCGCCGCGCACGCCGCTCCGTCGGTCGGCATGTCGCAGCCGTGGGATTTCGTGCTGGTGCGATCGCCGCAGACGTTGCGCACGTTCCGGGACCACGTGGCGCACGAGCGTCAGGTGTTCGCCGCGACACTGGCGGGTGAGCGCGCGGAGACGTTCGCGCGCATCAAGATCGAGGGCATCTGCGAATCCGGCCTCGGCATCGTGGTCGGTTACGACCCGAGCCGGGGCGGCCCGCAGGTCCTCGGCAGGCACGCGATCCCGGATGCCGGGCTGTACTCGGTGGTCTGCGCCATCCAAAACCTCTGGCTGGCAGCGACTGTCGAGGGTCTCGGGGTCGGATGGGTGTCGTTCTACCGCGAGGATTTCCTCCGTGAGCTGGTGGGCATGCCCGCACATGTGCGCCCGGTCGCGTGGCTGTGCGTCGGGCCGGTCGCCGAGCTTCCGGACACCCCGGACCTGGAGCGTCACGGCTGGCGCAGGCGCTCGTCGCTGGCGACCGTGGTGCACGAGGAGCGCTACCGGCCGCGCTGAGCGTCAGATCTTGAGGACCCGGCCCGCGATCACCAGGTGCACCTCGTCGCACACCGCCGCCACCCGCTGGTTGACGATGCCGAGCAGGTCGCGGAACAGCACCCCCGATCGGTGCGCGGGCACCACGCCGAGGCCGACCTCGTTGGTCACCACCACGGCCTCGGGTGCCGCGGCGAGGGCGCCGACCAGTGCCTCGAGGCGGGGGGTCAGCACCTCGTGCACGTCGTGGGCGTCCCAGAGCGACCCGGCGTCCATCAGCGCCGTCAGCCAGGTGCCGAGGCAGTCGACCAGCACCGCGCCGCCCGCGTCGGCAACCGCGGCAGCGACGTCGGCGGTCTCCACGGTGTGCCAGTGCTCCGGACGGTCGCGGCGGTGGCGCGCCACCCGGGCGTCCCAGTCCGGGTCGCTGCCGTCGGCGGGCCGGCCCGGGGCGATGTAGGTCACGGCGGCCGCCGCGCTCAGCAGCCCTTCGGCGTGGCGCGACTTACCGGAGCGCGCGCCGCCGGTGACCAGGATTCTCACCCCGCCATCGTAGTGAGGGCCCGCACCCAGTCCCTCGCCTCGTCGACGCTGTGAACCGTCGGCACACCGACCGGACGTGCCGGGCGGCGCACGATGACGACCGGCACGCCGAGTTGGCCGGCGGCCACCATCTTCGGCCAGGTGTGCTCGCCGCCCGAATCCTTCGTGATGAGCACGTCGGCGCGGTGTTCGCGCATCACGGCCAACTCCCCGGCCAACGCGTAGGGGCCGCGGCTGGTCAGCAGCCGCCACGCCGGTGGCAGCGCGATCTCGGGAACGTCCACGACGCGGGCCAGGACCGACCGGTCCCGCAGGTCGGGAATGAAGCGGGCGAGTTCCTGGCGTCCGACGGTGAGAAAAGGGCGTTCACCCAGCCGGGCGGCCACCTTCGCCGCCTCCTCGTGGGAGTCCACCCAGTGCCACGACTCGCGCGACCGGTCCGACCATCCGGGTCGCTCCAGCCGCAGCAGCGGCCGGCGGGTCTGTCCGGTCGTGCACGCGGCGGCGGCGTTGGCCGAGATGTTCTTGGCGAACGGATGTGTTGCGTCGACGACGGCGTCGCAGTCGCTCACCGCCGACCGCAGTCCGTCCACCCCGCCGAAGCCCCCGATGCGCACGTCGCCGACCGGTAGCCGCGGGTCGGCGACCCGCCCGGCCAGCGACGTGGTCACATCGAAGCCGTCGGCGACCAGGAGTTCGGCGAGTGCCCGGGCTTCCGCCGTACCGCCGAGCAACAGGATCCGCGGAGTGCTCACGGGGCACCCGGCGGTAGGAAGGGCAGATCCGCGGGCGGTCCGCCGTGGACGAGGTCGAGAAGCGCGTCGACGTCGAGGTGCTCCTCGACGAGATCGCCGAGTAGGTCGAGGCGGGCGTCCCTGGCGGCAGGAAACGAGACCCCGGAGGGATCGAGCCCGAGGGCTTCGCCCAGGAACCGTGCCCGCAGCGCGTTGCCCTCCAGCGCGCCGTGCCACATCGTGCCGAACACCTGGCCGGCGCGTGCACCGCCGAGGAACTCCTCGGCCGCCGGCCCCCTGGTGATCCGGCCGTGATGGATCTCGTAACCGGCGGCCTGCACCCCGAGCCACTGCCCTTCGGGGAGCCGAAGCGCTTTGGCTGCAACAAAATTCGTCTCGACATCGAGCAGCCCGAGACCCTCGACCTCGGTGGCGGCACCCTCGATGCCTTCGGGGTCGCTGATGGTGCGGCCGAGCATCTGGAAGCCGCCGCAGATGCCGAGCAGCGGCTTTCCGGCGGCCGCGTGTGCCGCCACGGCGCGGTCCAGACCGCGGGACCGCAACCAGGCCAGGTCGGCGATGGTCGAGCGGGTCCCGGGCAGCACCACCAGGTCGGCATCGGCGAGCGCGTGGGGGTGCGAGGCGAACGCGACGTCGAGGTCGGGCTCGAGGCCGAGCGCGTCGACGTCGGTGAAGTTGCTGATGCGCGGCAGCCGCACCACCGCCACCCGGCGGGCACCCGGCCGTGGTGAGCGCCGGCCCTGCAACTCGAGCGCGTCCTCGGAGTCCAGCCAGATGTCCGGACGCCAGGGCAGGGTGCCGAACACCCGCCTGCCCGTCACCCGCTCCAGGTCACGCAGGCCGGGCGCCAACAGGTCCAGGTCGCCGCGGAACTTGTTCACCACGAACCCCGCGATCAGCGCCTGGTCCTCGGGCGACAGCAGCGCGACGGTGCCGAAGAAGGCCGCGAAGACCCCGCCGCGGTCGATGTCCCCCACGACCACCGTCGGCAGACCGGCGTGCCGCGCCAGCCCCAGGTTGACGTAATCGCCTGCGCGCAGGTTGATCTCGGTGGGGCTGCCCGCCCCCTCGGCGACGACGACGTCATAGCGCGACGCCAGGTCGTCGTAGGCCGCGTGCGCCGCGGCCGCCAGCGCGCGCCGTCCCTGCAGCCAGTCCGACGAGGACACCTCACCCCACGGCCGGCCCATCAGCACGACATGGCTGCGGCGGTCGCTGCCCGGCTTGAGCAGGACCGGATTCATCGCGGCCTCGGGCGTCGCGCGCGCCGCCTGCGCCTGCACCCATTGCGCGCGCCCGATCTCCACCCCCTCCCCGTCCGTGTCACCGCACACCATCGAGTTGTTCGACATGTTCTGCGCCTTGAACGGCGCCACCTTCACACCCCGGCGCGCCAGTGCCCGGCACAGTCCGGTGGTGACCACGCTCTTGCCGGCGTCACTCGTGGTCCCGGCGACCAGCAGACCGGCCATCAGGTCTTCCTCACCAGGAACAGATCCATCACCCAGCCGTCCTGCGCGTGCGCAGCGGCGCGGGCGTCGGCGATCGCGGGCAGGACGTCGCCGAGGCGGCCGGTCACCAGCCGCTCACCCGCCGCGCCGAGGTTGGCGCCCCACCACATCGTCCAGTCCTGCAGACCGGTGAAGTCGAGCCGCTCCGGTGGCGGGTTGAGCATCGCGACGATGTTGTGGAGACCGGCGGCGACCGTCTCCTGCAGCCGACGGCCGGTGGTGACGTGCACCGGGCGGCCGACTTCGTGCAGCACGATGCGATGCCGGGCGGCGAGCAACTGCGGGGCGCTGACGCCGGGCAGGACGTCGTAGTCGAGGTCGATGCCGAGCTCGCGGATCTTCTCGACGATCCGGATGGTCGAGTCGTACAGCGACGGATCACCCCAGACCAAGAAAACCGCCGTGCCGCCGCGCTCCCGCAGGACCGCGGCGTACTCGGCCGCGCGGGCGGCATGCCAGTCGGTCACGGCGGACTCGTAACCGCGGGTGTCGAGGCCGGCGGAGCGGTCGCGCTCGGGGTCGCGCACGGCGATCACCTCGACGGGGCCGGCGGCACCCGGATGCGCCGCCACGATCTCGCGGCGCAACGCGAGCAGTGGGTCGTCGTCGGCCTTCTCCGCGGCCAGCACGTAATCGGCGGATTGCAGCGCCTCGGCGACCTCGGACGTGACGTGCTGCGGGCCCATACCGACGCCGAGGATGCGGACCTTCACCGACGCGATCCTAGCTTCGGGGTGTTCCCCGACTGCGGTGCAATCCCCGCGCCGCGGCCCTGACCGCTTCGGTGACCCGCGCGACCGTCGAGCTGTCCAGCTTCCAGCACTGCCAGTACAGCGGCACGTCGAGGTGCTGATCGGTGATCGGGACGAACGACGTGTCGATGAGCTGTTCCGGGTACATGCCCCAGCCCAGACCGGCGCGCACGGCCGCACCGAACCCCTCCGCGGTGGGGATGTAGTGAATCGGGCGCCGCACAGCTTTGCGGAACACCTTGCGCACCAACTGATCCTGAAGAGCGTCGTCGCGGTTCCACGCCAGCGACGGTGCCGTGGCCGCGGCTTCGGCGGTGAACCCATCGGGCAGATGACGGTTCACGAACTCGCGGGTTGCGACGGGTCGGTAGCGCATCACCCCGAGCGGTCGCACCCGGCAGCCGCCCACGGGGGTGCGTTCGGTGGTCACCGCGCCCATCACGACGCCCTCGCGCAGCAGACGTGCGGAGTGGTCCTGATCCTCGATGCGGACGTCGAACAGCACGTCGGACAGTCGGGCGAAGACCCCGGTGAACCACGTCGCCATCGAATCGGCGTTGACCGCCGTGGCGATCCGGGGGCGCTCGGCGGAGCCGCCGCCCATCTCCGCGAGCGCCTCGGCCTCCAGCAGCGCCGTCTGCGCCGCCAGCCTCAGCAGTGGGGTGCCTGCAGCCGTTGCCACGCAGGGCTTTTCCCGCAGCACCAGGACCTGGCCGACGCGCTGCTCGAGGGCCTTGATCCGCTGGCTGACCGCCGAAGGAGTCACATGCAGGTGTTCGGCCGCGGCGTCGAAGCTGCCGAACTCGACCACCGCCGACAGCGCAGCCAGTTGGCCCGCGTCGATCCTGTCGCCGCCGCGGGTGGGCTGCCGTTGCGCCATCGTGATGCGGCCTCCCGTGTTCGTCGGTCGAGGACTCGATTCTGACCCGCGCGGCGCCGCGCCCACGCTTTCACCGTCATACGCATTATCCCCTGATGTCTCGTACTGACGGCCTTCTTGGGCAATCTGCCCACTTATTGAGCATATTGGTCATACATTCTGGAGATAGTGTCTGCCGCGGACCGAATTGGGGCACCATGACCGTCGACACCACGTTGCCGAGCGTGTTCGACGCCGGCCCCCCGACGCTGAGCTACGACCTTTCAGCCACGCCCGGAGAGGTGTGGAGCCAGTTCCAGGACGCCCGGCGCAAGGGGCCGATCGCGATCGGCCCGCTGGGGCCGGAGGTGCTGTCCTACGAATTCGCCCGCGCCATCCTGCGCGACACCCGCTTCACCACCCCGCCGGGCATCAACCTGGTGGCTCAGGGCGTCACATCCGGTCCCCTCTACGAGAAGGTCATGCACATCTTGCTGTGCCTGGAAGGCACTGAGCATCAGCGCCTTCGCAAACTGGTGGCCAAAGCGTTCACGCCGAGGGCCACCGCACGACTGGCAGCTGTTCTCGGCGTGGGCGGACGACATCTTCACGGCGTTCAGCTTCGGCACCGACATCGCGCAACTGGAGCCGGTGGTGATGCGCGCGTGGGCAGAGCTCGACGGGTACGTCGATCGGATGATCGCCGACCGGCGGGACGACCTGACCGACGATCTGCTGTCCGATCTCATTCGAGCCGAAGACGACGGCGACCGCCTCAGCACCGGTGAGCTCCAGATGTTGGCGGCGAGCCTGCTGATGGCGGGCACGGACACCACCAGAAACCAACTCGCCGCCTCCGTTCAGGCGCCGAGCGACCACCCCGAACAGTGGGCCCTGCTGCGGGACAGACCCGAGCTGGCGATGCGCGCGGTCGACGAGACCATGCGCCATTCGCCTGCCGTGTGCGGCACTCCTCGGTTCGTCGTCGACGACGTTGAATTCGAGGGGTTCCTCTTCCCCGCGGGCACATTCCTGTTCGTGAACACCTACGCGGCCAACCGTGATCCCGCCGTGTACGACGATGCCGACCGATTCGACATCGAACGCGACGACGCCCCGGCGATCCTGACGTTCGGCGGCGGCGTCCACTACTGCCTCGGCGCGAACCTGGCGCGGCTGGAACTCGCCGAGGCGCTCCGAATCCTCACCCACCGCATCCCGCAGCCGCTCCGGGTCGGGGAGGCGCCGTGGAAGCCGATGCTCGGGATGACGGGCCCGACCACGCTCGTCCTGGAGTTCGACGCCGCGTCGGGGCCCACGGACGATGCGTAGTCGCGGGTGGTCGGGCCGCTGGCCCGCATCGGACGAGGAGGCGATCACCCGGATCCTGGACGCGGCCGACGACCTCGTCGCCGAGAGCGGCACCACCCTGCGTATCGCCGACGTGGCACGCGCCCTCGGGGTGACCCGCCAGACGGTGTACCGCTACTTTCCCGGCAGCGAGGCGCTTCTCGTCGCGAGCGCGATGCGCGCCGCCGACGGCTTCATCGACCAGCTCGCCGAGCATGTCCGTGGACTCTCCGATCCCGTCGAGGCGATGGTCGAGAGCGTGTCCTACTCAGTGGAGCAACTCGCCGACGACAGGCAGTTCGAGAACCTGCTGACGCGCCGGCAGGGCGGCACCGTCACCACCTCGCTGACCTCGGACACCGCACTCGCCTTCGCGCGGACCATTCTTCGACGGTTCGACATCGATTGGGAAACACACGGTTTCGACGAGGCCGCACTCGACGAACTCGCCGAGCTCAGCCTGCGGACCATGCACTCGATCCTGGTGGACCCGGGCCAGCCGCCGCGCGACGGCATCACCCTGCGCCGCTTCGTGGCCCGATGGCTCGGGCCTGCGATCCTGTACCCGCGCCTGACGCGAGTGGTCGACGTCATCACCAAGCCAGTGGCGTCACCCTGACGCTACGAAAAGTCAGCCGGCCCTGTCCGAGGTATTGACCAACACCTCGGCCGGGGCGGGTGCGGCGAGCTTGCCCGACACGAATTGCGCTGCCTGACTTGCCAACCCGGACTCGACGTACGAGCTGTGGGCAGCGCGGTTGTCGCCGTCGGAGCACACCGGATCCAACCCGTTGCACAGTTCGATGGTCTTGGCGCCGTAGAGCGGGCTGATCGCGGTCAGCGGTCGGCCGATCTTGTCGGACGGGTTGCCGAGGACCGCCACCGCGGCGACGTGGTCGGCGACGGCCGGCGGCATGGGCCTGCCGAACCCGAATGTCGCGTTGGGATCTGCCGTGATCAGGTCGACCACCGCCGCCCCCTGGGAGTACCCGCCCAAGACGATGCTGGTGTCGGGACAGCTGGCGACCGTGGCCTGGACGTGGGCGCTGGTGTCGTCGGCGCCCTGGGGGGCAGACTGCAGGACGTCGTACGAGGCAGGGTAATTCACCGCGTAGACGTTGACGCTGCGGCCACCGAGGTCGCTGCGCAGCTCATCGACGAAGGCCTGTCCGACCCGGCCGAGACCCGCCGGTTCGGCCGTGCCGCGCGCGAAGACGACCTCGACGTCGGGGCAGGACTCCGCGGCGGCCGCGCTTGCCGCGCCGGGCCCGATCAGGCCGGCCGCGGCGACGCCACCGATACCGGCCATGACCAGGACTCGTCGCACGGTGCGGTGATCGGACATGGGCGTCTCCCTCGGTCATTGGCTGCAGGCGGCAACAAAGAGGAGAACCGCCGAAGTACCCAGAGAAATTCCGCGCACTTCGTCGACCGGTGATCGGGCGACCGCTACGGACCGCTCAGCTGCTTCGACCGACGTAGTGCTCGGCGGCGCGCTGGATGAACTGCTCGGTCGGCTTCGGATGCCAACCGAGTTCACGGGTGGCCTTGGCGTGGCTGGCCGGCGACGTCAACGCCAGTAACCGGGCACCCTGTCTGCTGATGGGAACGTCGCGGCGCAGGACCGCGCCGACCGCGTCGGACAGGTGGCCGAATCCGTGAACCACAGCCATCGGCATGCCGAAGCGCGGTCGCCGCGCGCCCACCGCGTCGGCGGCGATGGTCACCAGCTCACGATGTGTCATGTACCGCTCGGACACGATGTAGCGCTGTCCTACCCGTCCGCGGTCGGCGGCGCGCAGCATCGCGTCGGCGACGTCGTCGATGCCGACCACCTCGGAGGCGACGCCACGGATGTAGAACGGCAGCTTCCCGAGTGCCGCCAGCTGGACGAACATCCCCTGCCGCGGCTGCCAATCGGGCGGCCCGTAAGGGTTGGACACATTGGCCACGACGGCGGGCAGCCCGCGCTCGGCGACGTAGGTCAACACCAACTCCTCGGCGGCCCGCCTCGATTCGATGTAGCCGCCGGCTTTGTCGGCCCAGTTGAACGGGGTGTCCTCGTCCACCGTTGCGCCGTTCCTACCGACCGCGATGGTGCCGATCGTGCTCAGGAAGACGAACTTCTGCAGGTCGGCGTCCGCCGCGACGTCGAGGACCTTGCGCAGGCCCTCGACGTTGGTCGCGAACAGGGGAGCCGGATCCCGCAGCTCCGCCCTGGTGTCGACGATGCAGTAGTAGACGACGTCGCGATCGGCCATCGCGGCGGCCACCGTCTCCGGGTCGAACGGGTCACCGATCACGCGTTCGACGTCGAGGTCTTCGATTCCCTTGAAGGAACTCGTTTTTCGCAACAGGACCCGGACGTCGGCGCCGCCGGCCGCGAGGTGGCGGGTCACGCATGCCCCCACGTTGCCGCTCGCGCCCATCACCAGGGCCCGCTGCCCGGACACCGTCACGTCATCATCGCTCGCCATATCGGTCGTCATCTTAGCGGTGGGCCCTACCGTAATACTGACGGTCCCGCTCTCGAGAAGTAACAGTCACGAAGTAATCGGTCGCCGGACCGTCACGCACCACCGAGGGCGTAGTCCATCGGAGGTCCGTCCGGGCCAACGGCGCTGTCATCGGCCAGGGCCGTGGCGACCGTCGTCCCGTTCTGAATCTTGCCCACCACGGTCACCAGCTGATCGGGAACGAATTGCGTTGCAACACTGCCAGTTCCATTTTCGTTCACGCCGATCTTGTTGGTGTTCGGGGTGATGACGAACGTCGTCACCGTCCCGTCGTGTGCGCGGGTGGTCACTGAATCCTCGGTCACCGCGACGATTCGTCCCACCTGCTGGACGGGCGTCGGCGCGGCGACAGCCTGCACGGGGCGCGGCGCGGGTGCCTCCACGTACGTCGCGTACGTCCAGATGCCCGCCGTCACCGCGGCGGCGGGCAGCAGGCTCATGGCGGCCGCTCGCACGCGGTGGCGGCGCACCGGCAAACGATGTCTGGCGTGCTGGCCAGGCCTGTCCGTCATCAAAGTTTCCGCTCTTCTCGCACTACCGGCGCTCCTGCGCCGCGTACCCGCTGACGGCGGGCAATCATCTGTGCCCCTCTGATACCCGGCGCTCGAAATCCACAAACGGTGTCAGCTGAGGGAGTTGTCCGAGGCGGGGGACGTTTGAACGGCGGCAATCGGGGCAGACAATCAGCGCCGAAGCGTGACCTGGCGCCTTGTTCAGCGACATTGCTCGTTCAACGACATTGGGAGTACCGACGTGCTCACTGCCGTGATGTTCGGAGTCGCAGCCTCCAGTTCGCTGGTGATCGGCGGCTTGATCGGCGCCCGGTGGAGCCCCCCGAAGCGGCTGACAGGAGTGCTGCTGGCCTTCGCAAGCGGGGCACTCATCTCCGCGCTGGCATTCGAGCTGTTCGAGGAGGCATTCGCCCTGGGCGGCGCGCCGCGGGCTGGGCTGGGGCTGATCGCAGGCGCGGCCACGTTCGTCGTCGCCGACAGCCTGCTGGACCGGTTCGTCAGCGGCAAGACCGGACCCGACGAGCGGGAGGTGGCCGCGGCTGGGTCTCGCGGCGGGGTCGGCCTGGCGCTGTTGGCGGCGGTCACGCTCGACGGCGTGCCGGAGAACGTGGCGCTCGGCGTCTCGCTCGTCGGCAGCGCCTCGCTGTCACTGTTGGTGGCGATCTTCTTCAGCAATCTTCCGGAGTCGCTGGTCGGCGCCGTCGCGATGCGTGAAACCGGAACCAGTCCCCGGGCGGCGGTCCTCACGTGGACCGCGTGCGCGATCCTGCTGGCCGGCGCGGTCGTCCTGGGACGTGCCTCCGCAGCCGGGATGAGCGAGCACGTTCTCGCACTGGCGCTCAGCTTCGCCGGCGGGGCGGTGCTCGCGTCCCTCGCCGACACGTTGATGCCGGAGGCCTTCGAGCACGGCCGTCCGCTCAACGCCTTCGCCACCGCGGGAGGATTCTTCCTGTCCTTCGTGCTCGCTGCTTGAGACCCCTGACCAACGGGGTATATGGCACGCGGCGGCACAGGGCCGCGTGGTTTCGTGGAGGTCGCGATGCTGGGGTGGCTGGATCGCTTGCAGCAGAAGAGTCGGGCCGCGGGCTTCGTCCTCGCAGTGGTCTACAAGTACGTCGACGACCAGGCCCACTTCCTGGCGGCGCTCATCACGTACTACGCGTTCGTCTCACTGTTCCCCTTGTTGCTCCTGCTCACGACGGCGCTGGGGGTGGTGCTGTCGGGCCGACCGGAGTGGCGCGCGAGCATCGTCAACTCGGCAGTCAGCCAGTTCCCTCTCCTCAGTGACCAGCTCAACCAGCCCGAAGCCCTCAGCGGCGGCACCATTGCGGTGGTCGTCGGAATCGCCGGTGCACTCTATGGGGGTCTGGGTGTCGGCCAGGCCCTGCAGAACGCCATGGACACGGTGTGGGCGGTGCCCAGGTTCGTCCGCCGTGACCCGGTCAGGTCGCGAATCCGCAGCCTGCTGCTGCTGATGGTGCTGGGTTCGGCGCTGATCGCCACCACGCTGCTGACCGCCGTGGGCAAGATCTCGACCAGCCTGGGCATCCTCGGCACGGGGGGCGTTGTCGTCGCTTCCGTGGCCTTGAACACGGCGGTGTGCGTCGTCGCGTTCCGGGTGACCACCGCGCGGTCGCTGACGTATTTGCAGGTGCTGCCGGGCGCGGTGCTCGCGGCACTGCTGTGGCAGATGCTGCAGTGGTTCGGCGCGGCCTTCGTGGCCCGGGTGGCGGCGTCGGCCAGTGTCACCAACAGCGTGTTCGCCATCGTGTTGGGACTGCTGGCGTTTCTCTACCTGGTGTCCACGTCGCTGTTGGTGTGCGCGGAGATCAACGCCGTGCGGGTCGACGGGCTGCATCCCCGCGCACTGCTGACCCCGTTCACCGACAACGTGGACCTGACCGCCGCCGACCGCAAGATGTATTCCGGCCAGGCCGAAGCGCAGCGCGCCAAGGGATTTCAACGCGTGGAGGTGAGCTTCGACGAGGACGACCGTCCCGCCGAGCGCGACGGCCCCGGCCCGCAGCACGGAGCGCCCACCACGTGACGGCGGGGGTGGGTTTGCCTGCACGAAGTCAGGGGTACGCCGCTGCAATGCCATTGGACGGAGGTGCCTTTCGTGAGCGTCACGGGTAAAGCAAGTTCGATCGCTCGGCGGGGCGTGAAGGTGCAGCGCAGAATCGCGATCACCCAAGCGCTGTTCTGGCCCGCGCTGGTGCTCACCGGAGTCGTCATCGGTACGGCGGTGCTGCTGACCACGCGGCGGGCCCATCGGCGGCCTTCTCCCACGGCAGTGCACACGATCGAGGAGGCGCCTCTGCCCGGCAGCCCGGCGGCGTCGGCCTGATCACACCCCCGGACGATCGCCGGAATTGGCCGGAGCGTCAATAGGTGGAGAGTGAGAATGCCTACGGCACAACATTTTCGACTCGTCCTCCTGGCTGTCGAGCACCGCCTAGACTCAAGCGTCAGTCGCACGGGACGTGTACCTGTCCCGGCACCGACGAGGGGGCGGGATCTTTGATGTTCGACTTCGCAGGCCCACAGGCCGCTTGGCGACTGGCAGGCCTTGCCGCGACGTGCGCCTTGACGATCACGGGAACGGCAGCGTGCCAGACCACCGACTCGGCGAGCGACCCACCGGCGGGTGTGGCGTTGATCCTCAAGACGACGACGAATCCGTTCTTCGTCACGATCGAGAAGGGCGCACAGGAGCAAGCCACCGAGAAGGGGTTGAATCTGTCCGTCGCTGCTGGGACACAGGACGGCGACGTCGAGAGTCAGATCGCGGCGATCGACGCCGCGGTCGACCGGGGCGACAAGGCCATCTTGATCACGCCCAATGGACCCGGCGTCGACGGTGCGCTCGCGCGGGCCCGCGAGGCCGGCATCTTCGCCGTCGCGATGGACACCAAACCCGCCGACCCCGACGCGGCGGACATCACCTTCGCGACGGACAACTTCGAGGCAGGCAGGCTCATCGGGGCATGGGCGGCCAGGAAACTGAACGGCCAACCCGCCGTCATCGCGATGCTCGACCTGTTCGGCAACCGGGGGGTCGAGTCCGACTCCGCCAGGAACCAAGGCTTTCTCACCGGCATGGGCATCGCCGTCGCCGACCCCGAGTACAAGGGCGACGAAGCCCCCACCGGCAACTACAGCCAGGGGACATACCGTATCGCCTGCCACGAGACCACCCTGGGCGCCAAAGACGAGGGGCGCGCCGGGATGCAACGGTGCTTGGCCGACAATCCCGACGTCAATCTCGTCTACACGATCAACGAGCCTGCGGCCAGCGGCGCCGTCGAGGCGCTCCAGGCGGCGGGCAACACCGCCACGGTCGTCTCCGTCGACGGCGGGTGTGAGCCCGGGATGAGATTGGTCCGGGACGGACTCGTCGGGGCGACGGCTCAGCAGTATCCGCTCGAAATGGCCGTCGGGGGCATCGATGCCGTCGCCGAGTTCCTCGAATACGGACGCAGGCCCACCCCGACCCGGGGCATCGACATGATCACCACCGGCCTCGCGCTCGTCACCGATGATCCCCAACCGGGCGTTCCCAGCATCGACGTCGCGCAGGGATTGGAGCGCTGCTGGGGGACGTCGTGACCAAGGGCACTCGGGCGCGCGAAAATCACTGCCCTGAAACGCATTCAGGCCCCTGCGGAGAACCACACCATGGGTCCGAGCCGCGGGGACGGAGCGGTGGTTGACCCGGGTCACCTGTATCGCCCGTTTCGCGACCCGGGTGCGGGACAATCGGTGGTATGTCCGCAAACGACGACATGGGCCTCCGGGAACGCAAGAAGCGCCGGACCCGTGAAGCGGTGCGTCTTGCGGCGTTCGAGCTCTTCCAGAAGAACGGCTACCCGAACACCACCATCGAGCAGATCGCCGAGGTCGCCGACGTCTCGCCGCGGACCTTCTTCCGGTACTTCCCCAACAAGGCGGCGTTGCTGATCCCCGATCAGCTGATGGAGCCGATCATCGAGCTCTTCCTGGCCGCGCCCCCGGAACTGCGGCCCATCGCCGCTTACCGCCACGCGCTCGAACAGGTATTCAGCGGCATGGCGGGCGCGGAGTGGGGCGAGGAGATGGCCCGTCAGCAGCTGCTGTACAAGCTGCCGGAAGCCGCCGCGGCCCTGTACAACGAGTACATCCACACCATCGAGTTGATCACCGAGGCGCTGGCCACGCGATTGAACCGCCCCGCCGACGATCCGCAGCTGCGCATCACCGCCGGAGCCATGACCGGCGTCATGATGGCGGCCCTGCACGGCACCCCCATGTCCCCCGACACCCTCATCCGGGGATTGGAGTTCCTGGACGCCGGATTGCCGCTATAGCCCGACCGCGGACTGCACGAGCGCCAGGCGTTCCTCGCGAGGCAGCACGGGGCCGTCCTCGAGCTTCTCCTCGATACCGAGTTCGGCGAGGCCGACCTGGGTCAGCAGCGAGGTGCCGTACGCGGCGAGGACCAGCTTCTGGTCGTCACTGTGTCCGGCGTCGACGAGCATCGACCCGATCAGGCAGATGACGGCCATCTTGTAGGCGTTGAACGCGCGGTACCAGGACCGATTCTCGACCCTGATCCCACTGACCGCCTGGTAGTGGGCCAGCAGGTCCTCGATGGGCAGGGTCGCGGAATGGCTGGTGATGCCGACGGGCTGCATCCACAGCAGTTCGAGCCAGCCGATGTCGGTCAGCGGGTCCCCGACGGTCGTCATCTCCCAATCGAAGACCGCGCTGACGGCGCCGTCGGCGAAGGCGAAGTTGCCAGTTTGGCGTCGCCGTGCACGAGCGTGATCCTGGGCGAGGGTTCGGGCATCGTCTCACGCAATCCCCGGCGCAGTCGCTCCAGAGCGGGCAGGTTGCCGCGTTTGACCCGGTCCATTTCGGCCGACCAGTGGTCGAGTTCCCGGACGAGGTGATCGCTGCCGTCGTCGAGGTCCTGAAGTCCGGTGGCCGCGAGGTCGACCGAGTGGATCGCGGCGAGTTGCTCGACCATGCTGCGGCACATCCGCGCGACGGTGTCATCGCTGACGCCGGCCGGTGATTCCATCTCGTAGACCTCACCGGCGACACGTTCCATCACGAGGAAGGGACGGCCGAGGACCTCACCGGTGTCCTCGAGCCACAACGCGCGCGGCGCCCGCACCCGGGTGATCTCGAGGGCACGTAAGATGGTGAATTGTCTTGGCAGGTCGTAGGGTTCGAGCAATGCGGGCGGTTTCGGCCGCAGGCGTAGCACCACGTCCCGGCAGATGTCCCGACCGTCCCGCACGATGACGACGGTGAGCACCATCATCTCCGCGGAGTGCCCGAAGTCCACCCGGTCGACGCCCTCGACCCGGACGTCGTCGGCATCACCGACCCGGGCGCGCAGCCACGCGGTCAGCCGTTCGCCCGCCTCGAGATCGAACGTCACCTCCCCGCTCCCTCACTGTCGGCGGGGAGGCGGTCGACCGGGGTCTTGTCCTGGGTGAACGCCGACATGTCCATCGCCGTCCAATTGGGGTACCGCCGATAGCCGTTGCCTCCGAGCAGCAGTTCGAAGATCCCCCAGCCGGTTTCGCCGTCGAGTTCGAACCACATCAGCTGATCGAGGGCCATCGAGTTTCCCTCGGTCTCGGTGAGTTGGTCGGCATCGTTGCTGTCCCAGCGGAAGTGGATGAAGTAGCCACCACCGCCGAGGTCTTCGTACTGGCAGTGCGCCATCGGCAGCCCGTAGTAGGCGTTGACCGCCTGGTGCGGGGTGTCGGCGGTGACCCGGTAGGTCTGCCCGTCCTCATCGGTGAAGACGAGCACCGCGCGCGCCGGACGTTTGCGGTCACCGTCGAACTCGACGTCGTGTTCGATCTTGACGAACCGCTTCGACAGCGTGCCGTCGTTGTGGACGATTCCGCCATCGACGTAATACACCGTGCCGTCGGCGGATTCGATGATCCACGCCTCGATCGCCTTGTCCCCGAAGCCGGCGTCCAGCCACAACCAGAAGTCGATCTTGTCGGACACACGCACGCCGAACGTGCGGTCCCTGCCACCGTGGAACCCGTCGACACCGAACCGCTCGCCCTCGATCTCCACCCATCCGATCCAGCGGCCCGGTTCCTTCATGTGATACATGTCGGCGAGCCTGCGGCCGTCGGCGTCGCGCACCTTCATCGGCAGTAGCTCCCACATCGGCGCCGTCGGCTCGTAGTAGAGCTCCCAGGCGATCCCGGAGGCGTTGGGAACCACGTCGAGACGCCACTTCTTCAGCGGCTCAACACATGTCCAGCTCATCGGGCCGGCACTCAGGTCGTCTCTGCCACCACCGCCCACCGGACGTCCGGCGAGCAGATCCCAGTGCCTGCCGTCGGCCAGGCTCACCTTCACATAGCCCAGACCGGTGCCGGTGTTGGGGTTGTTGCCGTAGCCACTGGCCAGCAACATGGTGCCGTCCGGCGAGGCGGCGAAGAAGTAGCAGCGGTCCGACCATGTCGGATCCGGGTCATGCACCTGGTCGAACGTCGTCGGTAGCTGATGGGTGAACGATTCGTCGGCGGCGGAATAGCCCATCTTCGGACGTTATCTGGAAAACGTCCGATCGCCAAGGGTGCGGTCAGCGCACCAGTGCGCGGATCAGGTACCGATCGACGAAGCGGCGCTTGGCGGCGGCCGGCCGGTGACGCCAGGTCGTCGTGAGCAGAAACGATGTCGCCGCCGACATCCACTGCACGGTCTCGCGCAGCGTGAGGTCCTCGTGGATCTGGCCCTCGGCCTTCCACTGCCGGAACAGCGGACCAACGTGGTCGGCCATGATGTCGGCGACGGCGTCGGCGCCCAGTTCCAGCACCGGGATCAGCGCGGTGCTCTCGCTGGCGTACAGGGCCTGGTTGACCGCGTCGCCGTCGTCGACCGCCGCGACCGGTTTGAGGACCAGCGCCCGGATGCTGGCGGCCGCGTCCCGGGGGTCGGTCAGGCCGCTGACCCACCGCGCGACCGCGGTCTCGATGCGGCGCAGCACCACGCCGAGCAGCAGTTCGTCGCGCGTCGGGTAGTACCGGTACACCGTGGATCTGACCACCCCGGCCTCATCGGCCACCTCGGCCATCCGGATCTGGGTGTCACCGCGCCGCACGATGCAGCGCTCGGCGGCGTCGAGGAGGCGACGGCAGGCGTCCTCGTCATCGTGGACACCGCGGGCGTCTCCCCAACGACGATTGCGCTGCTGTGTCACGATTGCCGATGGTGCCACGGCCGGCGCAACCTGTGACGTGCGTGAGCTCGGCAGCGGTTCAGTAACATCGTTACCGTGGCAGCCGAGAGTGACACACCGTCGTCCGCGATTCTCGACGCGACGGCTGATCGAGCGCCTGACCCACTCATCGTTGTCGTCGTCGACCTGCTCGAGACCGAGGGCTACGACGCCGTGCAATTACGCGAGGTTGCTCGCCGCGCGCGGATGTCGCTGTCGACCATCTACAAGCGTTACGCCACTCGCGAAGACCTGATCGCGGCCGCGCTGCAGTGGTGGATGGACGCCAATCGCTACGCGCCGCTGGCCGGCGACGGGACCGAGCGAGGCGACGAGTCGGTCCCCGACGGCCTCTTGCGGATCTTCCGGACGATCTTCGAACCGTGGGAGCAACACCCCGGCATGCTGAAGGCCTATGTTCGGGCCCAGGCGGGCCCCAACGGCAACCGGTTGACCCGGCATGGTTTCGACACGGTGGTGCCCGCCGTCAACGCCGTACTGAACTCCACCGACCCCGGTTTCGCCGAGGATCTCGGGATGATCCTGTCCGGCGTCATCCTCGGCTCCCTGAGTCGCTTCGCCGCAGGCGAGATCGCCGTCACCGGCATCCTGCCGTCCATCGAGCGCACCCTCTACTGGCTGTTCAACGGCTACGAGCATGTCACCGGCGGCAGCGCAGGTACTCACCACTGAAGACCCCCTGGGCGGGGGTTGCGGTTGCGGAGTAACACGGTTACCTTACCTGAGTAACACAGTTACTCACGGGGTGCGGCCGAACTCGGCCGACGCGACGAAGCGAGGTTCGATGGGTTCCCTGGACGGCAGAGTCACGTTCATCGCCGGGGTGGCCCGGGGTCAGGGGCGCAGCCACGCCGTGCGCCTGGCCGCCGACGGAGCCGACATCATCGGCGTGGACATCTGTGCCGACATCGCATCCAACGGATATCCGATGGCCACCCGCGACGAACTCGACGAGACCGTCGCCCTCGTCGAGGCCAAGGGGGGCAATATGGTCGCCTCGGTGGCCGATGTCCGCGACTACGGCACGCTGAGTCGGCGCTCGACGCGGGCGTCGATCACTTCGGCCGCCTCGACATCGTCAGCGCCAACGCCGGTATCGCGTCGATGGCATCTCGCGAGTTGACCGACGACGAAGACCTCGAGCAGTGGACCGACGTGCTCGGCGTCAACCTCGTCGGCGCGTTCCACACCGCGAAGGCAGCCATTCCGCACCTGATCGCCGGGGCGCGCGGCGGGTCGATCGTGTTCACCAGTTCGACAGCCGGGTTACGGGGTTTCGGGGCCTGCAGGGCGGCGGCCTCGGCTACGCAGCGTCCAAACACGGCATCGTCGGCCTGATGCGCACGCTGGCCAATGTCCTTGCACCACAGAGCATCCGGGTGAACACCGTACACCCCACGGCGGTCGACACCATGATGGCCGTCAACCCCGCGATGGTCTCCTTCCTGGAGAACTATCCCGACGGCGGGCCGCATCTGCAGAATCCGATGCCCGTCTCGCTGTTGGAGCCCGAAGACGTCAGCGCCGCGATCGCCTACCTCGTCTCCGACGAGGCGAGATACGTCGTCACCGGGGTCACCTTCCCGGTCGACGCCGGCTTCTGCAACAAGCTATGAGCACCGCCTGCGGACGCGCGACCGGTAAGCGCGTGCTGGTCACCGGCGCGGCCCGCGGCATGGGCCGAAGCCACGCCGTGCGTCTGGCCGAAGAGGGCGCCGACCTGATCCTGCTGGACATCTGCGAGTCCCTGCCGGAACTCGAATATCCCCTCGCCACACCGGAAGACCTCCACGAGACCGCCCGGCTGATCGAGAAACACGGCCGCAGCGCGGTGACCCACATCGTCGACATCCGCGACGCCGAGGCGCTGACGGCCGCCGTCGACGACGGGGTCGCCCGGTCGGGCCTGGATGCCGCGGTCGCCAACGCCGGTGTCCTGACGGCCGGAACGTGGGACACCACGACCACACAGCAGTGGCGCACCGTCGTCGACGTGAACCTGATCGGAACCTGGAACACCTGCGCCGCCGCGTTGCCGCATCTGGTCGAGCGCGGCGGCAGTGTGGTGATCATCAGCTCCGCGGCCGGGCTGAAGGGCACCCCGCTGCACACCCCGTACACGGCCTCGAAACACGGCGTGGTCGGGCTGAGTCGCGCCCTGGCCAATGAGCTTGCAGCGGTCAATGTCCGGGTCAACACCGTCCACCCGACCGGGGTCGAGACGGGTTTGCGGCCGGACTCGCTACACACCCTGCTCGCCGAGAAACGGCCCGATCTGGCGCCGATCTTCCTCAATGCGATGCCGATCGTGATGGCCGAGGCCATCGACATCGGCAACGCGGTGTTGTACCTGGTTTCCGACGAATCCCGTTATGTGACGGGGCTCGAGTTGAAGGTCGACGCCGGAGTGACCCTCCGGTGAACCGGTCCCGTGAAGGAGGGCGACCACGATGAGCGCGACCGACATCGACCCCACGCGACGCGACGTCGATCGGGCGGAGGCCGGTCGACGCACCTTCGCCGACGTCATGACCTTCCCCCCTCCTGCCGACCACACGCCGGCGACAACGCACCTTCTCGACTTCGTCTTCGCCGAGGTCTGGCCACGCCCGTTGTTGAGTCGCCGGGATCGCCGATTCATCACCCTGGCGTGTTTCGCCGCCGCCGATGCCGAGGAACCACTGCGCGATCACGTCTACGCCGCCCTCAACAGCGGCGACCTGACGATCGTCGAGATGCAGGAAACCGTGTTGCATTTCGCGGTGTACGCCGGCTGGCCGAAGGCATCGCGGTTCAACATGGTGGTGGACGAGCAATGGGCGCGCATCCACCGCGAACGGGGTGCGGACGTGCCACCGCCGGAGCCGTTGCTGCCGCTGCCCACGCCCAGCGACCCGGAGGCGCGGCTCTCGGTCGGCGAGCAGTCGTTCAAGGCCATCAACTGCCTGCCCGCCGGGCCTGCCAGGGACAACCCGTTCTCCGGGGCGGGCATCCTGAACTTCGTCTTCGGCGAGATGTGGCTGCACCCCGGCCTCGGCAGGAAGGAACGGCGCCTGGTGACGGTGGCGTGCGTGGCGTTCCAGGACGCTCCGTATCCGATCTTCAGTCACGTCTACGCCGCCCTCAAGAGCCGCGACGTGTCCATCGACGAAATAGACTAGGTGGCACTGCATTTCGCCGCCTACTACGGCTGGCCCAAGGCGTCCCACCTGAACGAGGTGATCGGCGCGCAGAAACAGCGCGTCACCGAGGAGTGGGCCGCAGAGGCGGCGGCGCCGTGACGGGTGACGGTCAGGACCCGAATCATCGCCGCCAGAACAGGTGGTGCGTCACGGCACCACTCGGGCTCGGCACGATCTCGAGGTGGAACCGGTGACGCAACTCGTCGGGCGAGGTCCACAACCGCGATCCGGTTCCCAGCTCCAGCGGCGAGATGGCGACGTGGAGCGTGTCGACGAGGTCCGCATCGAGGAACTGCCGAATGACCGTCGCCCCGCCGCCGAGCCGGACGTCCTTTCCCTGCGCGGCTTCCCGAGCTCGTTCGAGGACCGCAGCCGGATCGTCGTTGACGAAGTGGAATGTGGTGTCAGACAGGGTGAAGGACGGACGCTCATGGTGCGTCATCACAAAGACCGGAGTGTGGAACGGCGGCTCGTCGCCCCACCATCCCTTCCATTCGTGGTCGCGCCACGGACCGCGCTGTGGGCTGAACTTGTTGCGGCCCATGATCTCGGCACCGATGTTGTTGGCGAAGTCCCGGGTGAGGTAGTCGTCGAGACCGCGAGTCCCTCCGGGGTCCGTACGGTTGGGCCAGCTCGCCGTGGCGCCCGCCCAGGCGAACATCTCCGCGGGGTCCGCGTGCCCGAATGGGCGCTCCAGGCTCTGGTTCTCGCCCGCGCCGAAACCGTCCCACGAGACGTTGAAGTTCTGGACTCTGAGCAGCTGGGTCACGCATTCCTCCTGGGTTGTCGACGATGTCCATTGGACTCCACCGGCGCGCATTACTCATCGCGACCCACCGCCCGAAGATGGTGTAATGATTAGTGCTACTTAATCTACTGAAGAATCTTTAGCTGTACTGATGCGTGGTGAGTATCTAGCGTTGCGTCGGTGAACGTGCCCCACCTCGTCGTGCTGACCGGCTTCGCCACGACGATGACGCTGATCGCCGCCATCGGCGCCCAGAACGCCTTCGTGCTCCGTCAGGGCATCCGGGGCGAACACGTCATGCCGGTCGTCGCGCTGTGCGCGGTCTCCGACCTCGTCCTGATCTTCGCCGGCATCGCCGGCTTCGGGGCGCTCATCGCCGCACACCCGGACGTCGTCGTCCTCGCCAAGTACGGCGGCGCGCTGTTCCTCATCGGGTACGGCCTGCTGGCCGCGCGGCGGGCGACCAGACCCGGCACCCTCACCCCGTTGGACGCCGCACCGGCGCGGTTGGCCGGTGTGGTGGCGACCTGCCTGGCGCTGACGTTCCTCAACCCGCACGTCTACCTCGACACCGTCATCCTGCTCGGTGCGCTGGCCAACGAACACCGGGACGGCAGGTGGTTCTTCGGTATCGGCGCGGTGACCGCGAGTGTGGTGTGGTTCACCGGCCTCGGCTTCGGCGCGAAACGGCTGAGCCGGTTCTTCGCGACCCCCGGGACGTGGCGCATCCTCGACGGCGTCATCGCCGCAATGATGATCGGTCTCGGTGTCGTCCTCGCGCTGAGCTGACGCCGAAAAGTGACGCTTCGGCGCCCGACGCATTAGCCTTCACCCCATGGTCACACCGCCCCGCATCAAGATCGCCGTCCTCGGCGCGCTCGTGGCCGGAGGCGCGCTGGCCGCTGCCGGCCAGGCCGACGCCCAACCGATGCCCGTCGATCCCGCGCTGCCGCCCGCCCCGCCCGTCGCCGGCGTTCCGGCTCCCGGCGCTCCGGCGCCCAACCAGGTCTTCACCTACACGCCCGTCGCCGAGGGCGGCGTGCCCGGCCCCGCCCCGGCGCCTCCGCCGGCCCCGGGAACCGCGCCCTATATCCCGCCGGTGCAGAACGGCGACTTCAACAACACCGGCCAGATGAGCTTCCTGCGGGAACTGTGGAACATGCGCGGTACCGAAGAGCTCTACCAGACGCTCTACCCGACACAGATGGACCCGGCGATGGCCGAGGCGATGGGCGTGCGGCAAATGCCGATGCTCCCCCCGGGAACGCTGCCTCCAGGGGTCGTCTCGCCCGAGGCGCCACCCGGTGCGCCCGCCGCCCCGGCGCCCGCACCGCCGCCGGTGTGGCCGCCCGCGGGCATGGTGCCGCTGCCCACGCCCTGAGGTCTGAGCGGTACGCCGCGCTCAGTCGAGCGGCGCGAACTCGATGTTGATCTCGGTCAGCCCACGCAGGATGAACGTCGGCTCGTAGACGTATCTGCGGGCATCGCGCGGCCCGTGCTTCTCTTCGCTGACGGTGATGTCGCCCATCCGGTCGAGGATCCGCTCGATCGAGACTCGACCCTCCACCCGCGCCAGCGGAGCCCCGGGGCATGAATGGATACCGCGGCTGAACGCGATGTGCTCACGCACGTTCTTTCGCTCCAGGGAGAACTCGTGCGGGTTGTCGAACCGCTGCGGGTCGCGGTTGGCGGCACCCGGGCTGACCATCACGGTGGTTCCCGCCGGCACCGGCGTGTCACCCAGTGACGTCGACTTGCGGGCCATCCGGAACACGCTTTTCACCGGGCTGTCCATGCGAAGGCACTCTTCGATGAAGACCGGGATGAGGCTGCGGTCGTCTCCTGGCCCGCGGCGAACAGGAATGTCGCGGTCCGGACGACGTCGTCCACTTCCGGTGTCGAACCATCCGGGTACTTCGCCATCGCGATCGACGTGAGCACGTCGTCACGGGGCGACTCGCGGCGGTCCACGATGTAGCGGGCGAACTTCTCGTCCGCCCATGCCAGCGGATTGGTCGCGACCACCTCGTGATCGAGGCCGCCGATGTTGCTGCCCGGCCGCTCCGCTCCGAACGCCTCACGGAACTCTTCATGGTCGGACTCGGGCACGCCGAGCAGGTCGGCGACGGCAAGAAGGGAGAACGGCTTCGCGTAGGCGGCGAGGAACTCGCACTTGCCGTCGGCGATGAACTCGTCGATGTGTCGGTCGGCCAACCGCCACATGAAGTCCTCGTTCTCTTGAGGCGCTTCGGCGTCAGCAGTTTGGCCAGGACCGACCGGGCGTCGGTGTGGTGCGGCGGATCCATCGTGACCATGTGCTCGAACATCGGGATCTCGGTGCGGTGCTGCTCGAGCTGCGCGCAGATGTCATCCCCCTCGGGGACGAACGGCATCGGCGTGAACGGACCCATCACCGCGACGCAGGACGAGTAGTTCTCACTGTCCTTGTAGACGGCGTTGGCCGCCTGCCAGCTGGTCACCGCGAGTACCCCGTTGTTGATCGGACAGCACACCGGATCCTTCGCACGGATGTGGTCGTAGTACGGGTGCGGGTCGGGAATCAGTGAGGGATCGGTGAAGTAGTCGACCGAATCAAAATCCGTGGACATGGACGTAGGCCCTTCAAGGTCGACGCCTGCCTGCGAGGTGTGTGGCGGACACCGTCCGCCGGCAGGAGCGCGTTGGCAATTGCTGAGCACCTGCTTAGCATGGGCCGGGGGTCAGGGTCAACGATCGGAGGCGGCACGTCAAGAGATCTTCTCCATCCGCACCGGCAGTTCGATGACCTTCGGATGGTTGACGCCGCACGCGCCACTGACGCTCTTGGTGAAGTTGCGGCCCGCGAAGGTCCGAATGTCCCTGCTGACCGCTTGTTCCGTCGCGGGGCCCACCCCCCAGAGCAGGAACGTCTGGTAGCCCGTCGCGAAGGTGCCGTCAGGACACGGCATCCAGTTGGGAACGACGTGCTCGATGTACCAGAAGGCGTCGAGCCTGGCGGTGCCGGTCCATCCCCGGTCGCTGCGCACCTCGCCGGAGCATTCGATCGGGCTCACACACGACGTGGTCACCGATCAGGTCTCGACCACGGTCTGCTCGTCGATCAGGACCTGATTGGTCCGCGCCCACTCCCCGTCCGACAGCACCCGCCAGGTGCCGCTGATGTCGGTTCCGAAATCCGTGGCCCGTGCCGACGGCGGAACGCCGAGACATCCGAGGACCGCTAACGCTGCTACCGCCATCCCACCGACCACCCGTGCCCGCATGGCGACCGAGCTTAAGCCTACGAAGTGGCACTCTCCAAGAAAGAGAACGTTGTTTCGTAGCGGGCGATGCCAACGTGAAAGGAGCCCTCGTGTCGTTCGGCACTATCGAGGCCGGTTGGCTACTCTCGCCGAGTGCCCACCAGGTGGTCCCGGCGCCGGTTCCTCGCGACGACCGCCGGAGCGGCGGCGCTGCTGGGCGGCTGCGGATCCGACAAACCCGGCACCGTCGCCGACGACGGATCGGTAACCGTCGCGCACGCCTTCGGTGAGACGAAGATCCCCGCGCCGCCCACCCGCGTCGTCAGCGCCGGGCTCACCGACGCCGACGACCTGCTGGCCCTCGGCGTCGTCCCCGTCGCGGTCACCGACTGGTTCGGAGCCGAACCGTTCGGTGTGTGGCCGTGGGCGTTTCCCCGGCTGGGCGGCGCGCAACCGGTGGTGCTCAACCTCGCCGACGGCGTCCAGTTCGAACAGATCACGGCGCTGAATCCCGACCTGATCGTGGCGACGGACGCCGGACTGGACCGCGACACCTACACCCGGTTGTCGGCCGTCGCGCCGACGATCCCGCAGTCGGGGCGCGACGCATTCTTCGAGCCGTGGAAGGACCGGGCCACCGCCATCGGCCAGGCGGAGTTCCGTCACGACGACATGCAGACGCTCATCGCCGACGTCGATGCGAAGTTCGGTGCGGTCAAGGACGCCAACCCCCGGTTCGCCGGCACGAAGGTGCTGTTGCTCGGCGGCACCCTGCAGCGCGGCGGCGTGCAGGTGCTCGGCCCCGGCTGGCGCCGTGAGTTCCTGACCGCGATGGGTCTGACCGTGGTGGACACCGACGAGTCGCTGATCCCGCGCGACCGCTTGGCCGCCGTCCTCGACTCCGCCGATGTCCTGATCTGGACCACCGAGAGCGACGAGGAACAGGGCGCGCTGCTGGCCGACCCGACGATCGCGGCGCTCGAGAAGCGCAACGTGTTCACCGGCAAGGAGATCGCCGGCGCCATCGCCTACGCCTCGACACTGTCCTACCCGGTGGTCGCCGAGAAGCTGCCGCCGATGATCGCCGCGGCGCAGTCCTGATCTAATGTGCCGGTGACCAGCGAGCAGACCGCCCAGCAGGAACCGCACGCCGCGTTCGCCCGGGTGGGGTCGGGCTACTATCCGGTGCTCGTCGCCGTGTTCACCGCGCTCGTGATCGTCTCCAACCTCACGGCCACCAAAGGGGTGGCGTTCGGGCCGATCATCACCGACGGCGGGTTCATCGTGTTCCCGCTGACCTACGTGATCGGCGACGTGCTCTCGGAGGTGTACGGATTCAAGGCTGCCCGGCGGGCCATCTTCACCGGCTTCGCGATGAACATCCTTGCCGCTCTGGCCCTCTGGATAACGATTTATCTTCCCGCCGCGGACTTCTATGAGAACCAGGAGCATTTCGAGAACATCGCCGGTGCCTACACCGGGCTGATCGTGGCGGGGCTTGCGGGCTTCATCGTCGGTCAGACCCTCAACGCGTGGGTGGTGGTGCGGATCAAGGAGCGCACCAAGGAGAAGTACCTGTGGGCTCGGCTGATCGGGTCGACGTTCGTCGGGCAACTGGGCGACACCGTGGTGTTCTGCGCCATCGCCGCCAGCGTCATCGGCATCACCAGCTTCGGCGATTTCGTCACCTACACCGCACAGGGCTGGCTGTACAAGACCGCGATCGAGATCGTGGTGCTGCCGCTGACCTACCGCGTGATCGCCTACATCAAGCGGCGCGAGCCGACGTATCAGCCCGCTGCGTGAACGCCGTTTCCGGCACATTTTGAGCTATCGCTAAGGCTCCTCTGGCAAGGCTCACAGAGCGGGAGCTTTCAAAGCTACTCGGCGGTAGCTTTGGCTCATGAGCGTGACAGCGGATGTGACGGACGCGAGGCGTACCGATGGCCCGAGCCGCATTCGGGACTACGGCGATCGCGCGCTTCTTCTCGAGTTCGGCAGCACGACCGAGGTTCTGGCGTGGAACGCCGCCCTGCATGCGGCCGACCTGCTGGGGGTGGTCGACATCGTCCCGGCCGCCAGGACCATTCTGATGAAGCTGTTGGGGCCCCGGTACCAGTCGCCAACCCGGCAGCGGCTGCGCCAGGTGCGCCTGAGCGAGGACGCGATCGCGGAGTCGGCCGCTCCTGCCGACGGGCACGTCGACGTCGTCATCGACGTCGTCTACGACGGTGACGACCTCGACGACGTCGCCCGCCTCACCGGACTGAGCGCCGATGAGGTCGTCGCCGCGCACACCGGGAAACCCTGGCGCGTCGGATTCAGCGGATTCGCACCGGGGTTCGCGTACCTGGTGGGCGGCGACGAACGACTCGCGGTGCCCCGCAGGTCCGACCCGCGCACGAAGGTCCCCGTCGGCTCCGTCGGGCTGGCCGGTGAGTTCAGCGGGGTCTACCCCCGCGAGTCCCCGGGTGGCTGGCAGCTGATCGGGCGGACCTCGGCGGTGCTGTGGGACGTCGACAGGGACAACCCCGCGCTGCTGACGCCGGGGATGTGGGTGCGGTTCCAGGCGGTGGCCAAATGAGCGACGCTCGGGGCGTGACGCTGGAGATCCTGCAGACGGGCCCGCTGGCCCTTGTCGAAGACCTCGGCCGGCCCGGGCTGTCCGATCTGGGCGTCACGCGTTCCGGCGCGGCCGACCGGCGGTCGCACACCCTGGCCAACAGGCTCGTCGCCAACCCGGGCGACCGCGCGACCGTGGAGGTGACCCTGGGCGGGTTCACCGCCCGCGTGCGCGGCGGCGGCAAGGACGGGGTCGCGATCGCGGTGACCGGCGCCGACACCGACCCGGCCGTCAACGGAATTCCCTTCGGCACCAACAGCATTCACTACGCCCAGGACGGCGAAGTGATCTCGCTGGGGGCGCCGCAGTCGGGGTTGCGGTCGTACCTGGCGGTTCGCGGCGGCTTCGACGTGGCGCCGGTGTTGGGTTCGCGCAGCTATGACGTGATGTCCGCGATCGGCCCGCTGCCCCTGCGGCCCGGCGATGTTCTCCCGGTCGGCGAGCACACCGAAGACTTCCCCGAACTCGACCAGGCACCCGTCGCCGCGATCGCCGACGACGTTCTCGAGCTCAGGGTGGTGCCGGGGCCCCGCGACGACTGGTTCGTCGACCCCGACATCCTGGTGCGCACCAACTGGCAGGTCACCAACCGCAGCGACCGGGTCGGCATGCGCCTGGTCGGGATGCCGCTGGAGTGCCGCAGGCCGGACCGCCAGCTGCCCAGCGAGGGTGCGACGCGGGGCGCGATCCAGGTCCCCCCCAACGGGTTCCCGGTGATCCTGGGCCCCGACCACCCGGTGACCGGCGGCTACCCGGTGGTGGGCGTGGTGGTCGACGACGACATCGACAAGGTCGCCCAGGCGCGTCCCGGCCAGACCGTGCGGCTGCACTGGTCGCGGCCGCGGCAGCCGTTCGACGGCGCCGAGGACTGACCGCTGGTAGAACCGGGGTGTGCGTGCCCGCCTCGTCCACACCTCCGATCTCGACGAAGAGACCCGCGAGCATGCCCGCTCGATGGTCATCGAAGCCTTTGGCGGTGAGTTCACCGACGCCGACTGGGAGCACGCGCTGGGCGGGATGCACGCGGTGATCTGCCTGCGTGGCGCTCTCATCGGGCACGCGGCGGTCGTGCAGCGTCGGCTCCTGTACGGCGGCACCGCCCTGCGGTGCGGATACGTCGAGGGCGTCGCGGTGCGCGAGGACCACCGCGGCCAGGGGCTGGGCAGCACACTGATGGACGCCGTCGAGCAGGTCGTCCGCGGCGGATACCACCTGGGGGCCCTGAGTGCGACCGACCTGGGCAGGCCGCTGTACGCCGCCCGCGGGTGGCTGCCGTGGCACGGTCCGACGTCGGTGCTGGCCCCCGAGGGGCTGACCCGCACCCCCGACGACGACGGATCCCTGCTCGTCCTTCCCGGCGAGCTGCCGGCCACCGTGACGCTCGACCCCGCCGCGCCGATCGCCTGCGACTGGCGCGACGGCGACGTGTGGTGACCTCACAGTCAGCTCGCAGAGGCCGTGAGCGGAAATTCATCCCTTGAGCGGGCGCGACACGCTCACGCAATGGTTGGTTAATCGCCGCGAAACACGACCTGAATAGACATTGGGCATGAGTGAGCCGGACTGGTCGCCGCTCACCGGATTCAGGGTCGCGGTGACATCAGCGCGGCGTGCCGACGAACTGGGCGCGCTGCTGAAGCGCCGCGGCGCGACCGTCACCAGCGCGGCCGCGATCGAGATGGTGCCCCTGCCCGATGACGACGAGCTGCGCCAGCGCACCCACGCGTTGATCGAGACGCCGCCGGACATCGTCATCGCCACCACCGGCATCGGCTTCCGCGGCTGGGTCGCGGCGGCCGACGGCTGGGGCATGGCCAACGAGCTGATCCAGGCATTGGGCAAGGCGCGCGTCGTCTCCCGCGGACCGAAGGCCACCGGCGCGCTGCGCGCGGCCGGCCTGCCCGAGGAGTGGTCCCCGGAATCGGAGTCCTCCCGCGAGGTGGTGCACTATCTGGTCGAGGGCGGCATCGCGGGCAACCGCATCGCGGTGCAGCTGCACGGCGCCACCGACGATTGGGATCCGTTTCCCGAGTTCCTCGACGAATTGCGTTCGGCGGGAGCCGAAGTGGTGCCGATCCGGGTGTATCGCTGGCATCCGGCGCCGCGCAACGGCGAGTTCGACCAGCTGGTGGCCGCCATCGCCGAGGAGAAGTTCGACGCGGTCAGCTTCACGTCGGCGCCCGCGGTCGCGTCGGTTCTGATGCGCGCCGGGGAGATGGGCATCGAGGGTGAGGTGCTGTCGGCCTTTCGCAACAGCGTGCACGCGATGTGCGTGGGTCCCGTGACGGCACGGCCGTTGGCGCGGCTCGGCGTGCCGACCTCGGCCCCCGAGCGGATGCGGCTGGGTGCGCTGGCCCGCCACATCACCGACGAGCTGCCGCTGTTGCAGTCGCGCACGATCCGGGTCGCGGGCCACCTGCTGGAGATCCGCGGGACGTGCGTGCTGGTCGACGGTGTGGTCAAGGGGCTGTCGCCGGCGGCGATGGCGACGATCCGGGCGCTCGCACACCACCCCGGCGCGGTGGTGTCGCGTACCGATCTGCTGCGGGCGCTTCCGGGCAGCGGCACCGACACCCACGCCGTCGAGACGGCGGTGCTGCGGCTGCGCACTGCGCTGGGCGACAAGAAGATGGTGGCCACGGTGGTCAAGCGTGGCTACCGGCTTCCCGTCGACGAGGCGTACGCCTCATGAGCCTGCTGCTGGTGGCCCACGGCACCCGCAAGCAACGTGGGGTGTCGCTGATCGGCGACCTCGCGGCGCAGGTCTCCGAGACGCTGGATCAGCCGGTGCACGTCGCGTTCGTCGACGTGCTCGGCCCGACCCCGAGTGAGTTGCTCGGTGCGACGCCGGACCGGCCGACGGTGCTGGTGCCCGCGTTCCTGGCGCGCGGTTACCATGTCACCAGCGACATTCCGGCCCACGTCGAGGCCAGCGGGCACTGCGACGTCACCGTCACCCGCGCGCTGGGTCCCGACCCGCAACTGGTGCGCGTCCTCGTCGATCGGCTCATCCAATCCGGTTGGCGGCCCGACGATTCGGTGATTCTCGCGGCAGCGGGGACCTCGGACCCGGCGGCCATGCGCGATCTGCACACGACCGCGACGTGGCTGTCGGCGATGGTCGGCTCCCGGGTCGAGCTGGCGTTCGCCGCCACCGGTGAGCCCCGGGTGGCCGAGGCGGTCGCAGCAATGCGGCGGCATGGCCGCGGCCGGGTGGTGGTCGCGTCCTATCTGTTGTCCGAGGGGCTGTTCCAGGATCGGCTGCGCGACAGCGGCGCCGAACTGGTGACCGATCCGCTCGGCACACATCCCGGCGTGGCGAGGTTGATCGTCAACCGCTTCGTGCGTTCCCGCGGCCGAGGTCGACGGCCCGCCGAAATGGCATTCCAGCTTGCTGTGCCCTAGTGGTGACGCCTCGTAGGCGTGAAAATGGGTTCGGGTCGCCTGCCGACGCCGATGTCTTCTTGG
>Ga0209347_1001412_pt1 | contig 39551 bp, 52 predicted proteins | sample AutmiccommuBRH23_FD_187382 | JGI IMG/M metagenome (GOLD analysis project Ga0209347, IMG submission 187382) | Deep subsurface microbial communities from Mt. Terri, Switzerland - Autotrophic microbial communities BRH/23 (SPAdes) (version 2) | ecosystem: Environmental > Aquatic > Deep subsurface >... | reverse complement strand
GCGCCCACATGCTCGCCGCTGATCAGGCGCGGCAGGTAGCGTTGCTTCTGCGCCTCGCTCCCCCAACGACGGATCTGGTTGACGCAGAGATTGGAGTGGGCGCCGTAGGACAGGCCGACAGAGGCCGAGGCCCGGCTGACCTCCTCCATGGCCACCACATGCTCGAGATAGCCGAGGCCGAGGCCGCCATAGGCCTCCTCAACGGTGACGCCATGCAGGCCAAGGGCTCCCATCTGGGGCCATAGGTCTCTCGGGAAACTGTTGGAGACATCGATCTCCGCCGCGCGCGGGGCGATCTTGTCGGCGGAAAACCGCGCCGTGGTCTCACGGATGGCGTCGGCGGAGTCACCGAGGCCAAATTCGAGTGAAGGTCCGGTCTGGAGGGTCATGGCGTACGGCTAGCATGGGCCGCGACCACCGGCGAGAGGACAAAAGCCCCCAAACCTGACCCTCACCAGCAGGTCATGCCTCGCGACCAGCCGAGCCGGCGTCAGTTCAACCCGTCTTCCCGGTCCTCGAGGTCGTCGTCGCCGCCGAGCCGCTGGAGAACCAGATAGGCGGCCACCCCGAAAAAGCCCACACCGGCGATGCCGGCGATCCAACCCACGGTCAGCGGGCTGACCAGGCCACCCTCGGTGACCCGCGCATTGAAGGCCCAGAACAGGCCGCCGGCGAACAGGGCGAGCCCGGCGCCCGCCAAGGTCAGCAGGGCCCCAAAATCGCCCCGATTGATCGCGCGGGGCTCAGTCTCGAAGGTCATCAGCGACGGCTCAGGGACGGTATCGTCAATGAGCAGGCGGGGCGGCGTTTCGTCCACCGTCTCGGCCTCTGGCGGCGCAGCCGGCGCCTCCAGGGGGTCATTGGCCGCCAGGATTGGCGGCGTCACCAGACGCGGGGGCTCGGCAGGCGGCGCGATCGGCGTCGCCTCAGGGGCTTCAGGCTCAAGCTCGGGTTGGTCGGGGGGCGTCAGGACAAAGGCGCGCTCCGCACCGCCGCCCATCAGGCCGACACTGCCGCCCCAGCTGGCCGCCGCCGCGGCGCGGGGCCCCTGCGGGTCAGGTTCGGGGGTGGTCAGCTCCACGCTCTGAGGCGGAGCGGGAAGGTCCTCAGTCGGCGAACTGGCCCCGGCGTCGGCCAGGCCCTCCGCCTCAGGGATCGACGCGATCTGCGGCTCAACCTCAGCGGTCGGCTCCGGCTCGGCCTGGGCCGCCGGCTCGGCGGCAGACGCCATGTCAGACGAGACTTCGTCCGCCGGCTCATCCTTGAAGATGGCGGCCAGGCGATAGCTCACCGCGGCGGCGGCGGCCTGGGCGGGGCTCGGGCTCGCGGCCTCCTCCTCCGGCGGCGCAGGGCGCAGGGGGGCGGCGGTCGGGTCCCGTTCAGCGACGGCGTTCAGCCCGTCCAGGGCGGCGCGCACGGCCAGGGGGGTCTCCCGAGGGACGACGCCAGCGATGTCGGCGTCCACATTGGGCCGCAGGATCGGCGACGGGGCCGGCACCCAACCGTCCATGGGGGTCAGGAACAGGGTCTTTTCGGCCGCACGACGGCGCACCAGGGCGTCGATAACGATCCGCTCGCCCTCGAAATCAGCCTTGCGCCACAGCTCCATGGCGCAGGCGGCCTGCAGCAGCTGGCCCTCATTGATCCGGCGAAGAACAGAGGAGCGGCGGAAGTTGTCCAGCCCGATGTTGAAGGCGAAGCAGCATAGGGCGTCGAACTGGTTCTGCGTCAGCGGCGCATAGGTGATCTCGTTCACCAGGTGTGCGACGGCGATCAGGTCGTAGAGCAGCAGGGCCTCAGCGTCCCGTTCAGAGACTTCGGCCCCCTCCCGTGCGGTCAGGGTGTGGCCATAGCCAATCGTCCATCGGCCGTCAGCCAGCCTCGCGGCCTTGGCGCGGTAGCCTTCGAAGCGCTTGATCAGGTCGATCGCAGCGCGGGAGATCTGGTGACGCGGTTTCATGGCCGTCCTGATCCATGTTGAGACACAAACACGGGGTCCGTGCCTCAAGCCGCAAGATAGGGGCCGGTTACAACAGGATCAGGGCGGCGATCCCCAGGAAGGCGAAAAATCCTGTGAAGTCGGTGACGAAGGTCACAAAGACGGCAGAAGACACGGCCGGATCCCGCCCCATGCGCTCGAGCGCCAGGGGCACCAGGGCGCCGGCCACGGCGGCCACGAACATGTTGATGATGATCGCCGCGCCGAAAGCCGCACATAGCCGCAGGTCGCCGAACACCAGATAGATGGCCACGCCGGTGACCACCGCCAGCACCCCCCCATTGACCAGACCCACCAGCATCTCGCGGCTGACCGTGCGCACGGCGTTGACCGCAGAGAGCTCGCGGCTGGCCAGGGCCCGGACGGCGACGGTCAGGGTCTGGGTGGCGCCATTGCCGCCGAGGGAGGCGACGATGGGCATCAGGACGGCCAGGGTGACGACCTTGGCGATCTGCGCCTCGAAGGCCTGGATGACGCTGACGGCCAGGGCCGCGGTCAGGGTGTTGAGCAGCAGCCAAGGCAGGCGCGAGGCGACCATGTCCCAGACCCCGCCATGACGGCCGCTGTCGGAGACGCCGGCCAGGGCCAGGATGTCCTCACGGCTCTCCTCATGGATGACGCCGACAATGTCATCGACGGTGATCTGACCCACCAACCGGCCGCCGGGCTCCACGACGGGTGCGGAGATCAGATGATACTTGTCGAAGATGTAGGCCACCTCCTCCTGGTCCATATCGACCGGGATTTCGGAGAGCGACTCCATGATCTGAGCCAGCGGTACGTCGCGCCGGCTGCGCAGCAGGGTGCTGATCGGCACAGCGCCGACGGGCTTGTAGGCCGGATCAACCACATAGACGTCGAAGAACAGCTCGGGCAGATCGTCGGCTTCCCGGCGGAAATGGTCGATGGCCTGACCGACGGTCCAGAACTGCGGGGCGGCGACCACCTCGCGCTGCATCAGGCGACCGGCGGTCTCCTCGCCATAGGACAGCGCGCTTTCAATGGCGGCGCGCTCGCCCTCCGGCAGGGCGGCCAGAACCTCGGCGCGTTTGTGGTCTTCCAGGTCCTCGACGACGTCGGCGGCGTCATCTGAATCCAGCTCGCCAAGCGCCCGGGCCAGGACCTCGGGCGAGACCGCCTCGAGAATTTCCTCGCGGATTTCGTAATCCAGCTCCGACAGGATCTCGGCCAGGGCCTCAGGGTCCAGGTGGGGCAGGATTTCCTTGCGGTCATCGGCCGCCAGGAAGCCGATCAGGTCGGCGACGTCAGCCGGGTGCAGGGCGCTGAGCAGTTCCCGCAGGCGATCGGAATCGCCGCGGTCAGCGGCGTCCACCACCATGGAGACGAATTGCGGGTTGAGCGCATAATCCTCGCCAAGGGCGAGGTCTTCCAGGTCTTCTTCGCGGTCGATCTCGATATCGGCGGCAGGGTCGGCCAATTCGCGGCTCATCTGGCCCTCCCCTGTCCTGCTATCGAAATCTACCGCTTCTGCTGTTCCTGGTTCACTGGTGCGGTCGAGAAGACTCGAACTTCCACGGGTTGCCCCACAGCGACCTCAACGCTGCGCGTCTACCAATTCCGCCACGACCGCTCGTGGTGAGCCGCGGGGCGTAGCAAACCGCCGCTGCTTTGTGAAGGAGAGTTTTGCGCCCTCAGCTTCCGCCGGCCATGAAGTCGAACACATTGGCCTCGCGGGTGACGGCGATGGCGATCTTGTCGTCGCTGATCTGGATCTCTCCCCGCGCCACGGGATGGTTGTTGGCCAGAATCCAGACCTCTTCATTGACCGTAGCGTCGAGGGGAATCACCGCCCCGCGGCCCATGCGCAGAAGTTGCTGCATCGGCAGGGAGGCGCGGCCGAGCACGACCGAGATCTCCACATTGACCGCTTGAACCTGACTGGACAAAGCCACACCCCTGAGCGCCGCCTCATCTGCGACTTTGCAGCCGGCGGCCTTAAGCCCCACATTGCATGCGCCATGCTTGACCAGCTGTTAAATCCCGAGCCGCCGCAGACAAAGTTTCAGCGTCATGACGGCGCACCCGCAGGCTGGGCGGTGTCGCCAGGTCTGATCGACTACGAGGCCGCCGTCGGCGTCATGGAGGCCCGAGCCGCGGCCATCGCTGATGGGCGGGCTGGCGAGCTCATCTGGCTGCTGGAACATCCGCCGCTCTACACCGCCGGCGTGTCGGCCAAACCGGCCGACCTGCTCACCCCGAACCGCTTCCCGGTCTATGAGAGCGGACGTGGGGGTCAGTTCACCTATCACGGGCCTGGCCAGCGGGTGGCCTATGTGATGCTGGATCTCACAGCCCGGCGCCGCGACGTGCGGGCTTTCGTCGCCGCCCTGGAAGCCTGGGTGATCTACGCCCTGGGACGCTTCAATGTCGAAGGCGCCATCCGACCCGGACGGGTCGGCGTCTGGGTGGAGCGTCGCACCCCGGGCTTAGTCCCCCAGGAAGATAAGATCGCCGCCATTGGCGTCAAACTTCGCCGCTGGGTCTCATTTCACGGCATCGCGCTGAACGTCGAGCCGGACCTCAGCCACTTCTCCGGCATCGTCCCCTGCGGGGTGACCGAGCATGGGGTGACCAGCCTGGTGGATCTGGGCCTACCCATCAGCATGGATGAAGCCGACGCAGCTCTCCGCGCCGGCTTCGAATCCGTGTTCGGGGCGACGGAGCTGGTCGAGCCCCCGTCCCTCCCCTGAGCGCCAGGCTAGGCCCTGGCGCCGTAGTAGCCGGTCACCTCGTCGCGCCAGCCATAGTCGCCATTGCTGAGACGGGACTTTTCGTAGCCCGGCGCACCCTCGAGGGTTTCCTTCTCCAGGGCGACGACGAAGCCGTCCTGATCGGTGTCGTAGGTCAGAACTGACCAGGGCAGCGGATAGTGCTTCTCGCCCATGCCGAGCAGGCCGCCAAAGGCCATGGTGGCGTATTCGGCCTGGCCGGAACGCTTGTCGATGAAGATGTTCTCCACCGTGCCCAGCTTCTCCCCGTTGGGGTTGTAGACGCTGACGCCTTCGACCTTGTCAGCGGCGATCAGGCGCATGTCGGTGCGGTCGGCGGGATCATTGGCCATGTCAGGCTCCTCCTGTGTGGATTGCCTGAAGGGAACCCACCAGAGTCGCACCTGTTCCGACAGCCACGCTAACCTTCTGACCCTCAGGCGAACTCTACCAGCACCTCGTCTGCGGCGACCGAGTCGCCGGCCTTGGGCCCGACCACCTTCACCGTGCCATCCCGCTCGGCCCGGATGATGTTCTGCATCTTCATGGCCTCGATGATGGCCACCACCTCGCCAGTCTTGACCTCCTGGCCTTCGACCACGCTGAGGCTGACCACCAGGCCTGGCATAGGCGAGAGCACCAGCTTGGCGGTATCGGCGGCCTGCTTGGCCGGCAGGCGCTTATGCAGCAGGGCCGAAACGGGCGTCAGGACCAAGACTCTAGTCTCGGCGGCGCGATGTCGGATGACAAAGCCCTCGGCTGCCGGACGCACCTGAACGCTGAATCGGGCGCCGTCCAGGGTGGCGGCGAAGACGGGCTGGCCCGGCCGCCAGTCGATGTCCGACAGCACCAGACGGCGTCCCGCCTCGGTCAGCTCAACGCTTACCGCATCGCCGTCCAGGCTGAGGCGCACCGGATGGTCGGCGCCGCCCAGATTGACCACCCAATCGCTGCGGCCGCGTCCGGGCCAGGCGCGCTCGCTCATCACCTGATGCATGGCGCAGGCCGCGGCGATCTGGATATCGGTCTGGCGCGGTGTCGGCGCCGTCCCGTGGAAGCCCTCAGGGAACTCGTCCTTGATGTAGCTGGTCGACAGCTGGCCGGACCGGAAGCGGTCCTCGTCCATCACCGCCACCAGGAAGGGGATGTTGTGGCCCAGCCCCTCGATATGGAAGGTCTCCAGGGCCTCGCCCATGGCGTCGATGGCCGCCAGCCGGGTCGGCGCCCAGGTGGACAGCTTGGAGATCATCGGGTCGTAGAACATGGAGATCTCGTCGCCCTCACGGACGCCGGCGTCATTGCGCACGGTCAGTCCATCGGCGGCCCGCTCCTGCGGCGGGCGGTAGCGCACCAGCCGGCCGATGGAAGGCAGGAAGCCGCGATAGGGATCCTCGGCATAGATCCGGCTCTCGATGGCCCAGCCGTTAATCGTCAGATCGTCCTGGGAAAAGGCCAGGGGCTCACCGGCGGCCGAGCGGATCATCTGCTCCACCAGGTCGACGCCGGTGATCAGCTCGGTGACCGGATGCTCAACCTGCAGGCGGGTGTTCATCTCCAGGAAGAAGAAGCTGCGGTCCTGGCCGGCGACGAACTCGACAGTGCCGGCGCTGTCGTAACCGACAGCCTTGGCCAGTGCGATCGCCTGATCGCCCATGGCCTTTCGGGTGGCCTCGTCCAGCAAGGGACTGGGCGCCTCCTCAATGACCTTCTGGTTGCGGCGCTGGATCGAGCATTCCCGCTCGAACAGGTGGACGACCTTGCCGTGCTTGTCGCCCAGCACCTGGATTTCGATATGGCGGGGACTCTCGATGAACTTCTCGATGAAGATACGGTCGTCGCCGAAGCTCGACCTGGCCTCCGCCTGCACAGCGGGAAAGCCCTCCTCCACGTCCTGACGGGTCCAGGCGACCCGGATGCCCTTGCCGCCGCCGCCGGCCGAGGCCTTGATCATCACGGGATAGCCGATCTCCTCGGCGATCTGGACGGCGTGGGCGGTGTCGGAAATCTCACCCACATGGCCGGGCACGGTGGAGACGCCAGCGCGGCCGGCGGCCTTCTTGCTCTCGATCTTGTCGCCCATGGCCGCGATGGCCTCGGGGTTGGGGCCGATGAAGACGATGCCTTCCTCGGCCAGCCGCCGGGCGAAGCCGGCGTTTTCCGACAGGAAGCCAAAGCCCGGATGGACGGCCTGGGCGCCGGTCTCTCGGCAGGCCGCCACGATCTTGTCGGCCACCAGATAGCTCTCAGACGCCGGCGCAGGCCCGATGAACACCGCCTCATCGGCCATCTCCACAGCCATGGAATCGGCGTCGGCCTCGGAATAGACCACCACCGTGGCGATCCCCATGCGGCGGCAGGTCTTGATGATGCGGACAGCGATTTCGCCGCGATTGGCGATCAGGATCTTGGAAAACATGGTCACCGAACTCAACGCAGCTTCACCGCCGTACCCGAGGCGCTGACCATCAGCATCCCGTTCTCAACGCCCAGGGTCTCGTAGTCGAGGTCGACGCCGACCACGGCGTCGGCGCCCAGGCTGCGGGCCTCGTCGCACATCTCCTTGAGCGCGATATCGCGGGCCTCGCGCAGGGCCTTCTCATAGCCGCCAGCCCGGCCGCCGATGATGTTGGTGATGCCCGCAAAGAAGTCCCGGAAGATGTGGGCGCCGATGATGGCCTCTCCGGTGACGACGCCCAGGGTCTGGGCGGTCTCGCGCTCGGCGAGGCTGGGGGTGGTGGCGGTGATCATTCCTGGGCTCTCCGACATCGCCCCCATTTGCCAGGGGGTCCTTCCGATCCGTCGGGAGCGACCTTAGATTGGCTCACATGACCAAGCCAGCCGAGTCCCCCGCGACGCCATTTGATCTGACGCCCCCCGACCTTGCGGAACGCAAGACCCTGGAGGCCGACCTGACGCTGGAAGAGGCCGATGTCCTTCTGCGCCACGGCACCGAGGCGCCGTTCTGCGGCGGCCTGCTCGATAACAAGGAGGATGGCGTCTATTGCTGCCGCCTCTGCGGCCTGCCCCTGTTCCGCGCCCACACCAAGTTCGAGAGCGGCACCGGCTGGCCGAGCTTCTTCGCGCCGATGAACGAGGCCCACGTCATCGGCGTGCGTGATGTCAGCTATGGGATGGTCCGGGTCGAGACCCGCTGCGCCCGGTGCGACAGCCACCAGGGCCACGTCTTCCCCGACGGCCCGCCGCCCACGGGCCTGCGCTACTGCATCAATTCGGTATCCCTGGAGTTCGTCCCCGACGGGGAGCCCCTTCGCGACCCTCTTGGCCGTGGCGACAACACCCATACGGGCGCACGCTAACCCGCCTCAAGGATTGTGAGCACCGCCCGGGCCGTGGCCGGGTCCGTGCCGTCCTGGGCGTGCCAGGCGGCCGACAGTCCCGCATGGGCGTAAGCCCAGGCCTTCAGTCGCGCAGGCTCCAGATCGGCGGCCTTCGCGATCTGGGCCAGGCGCACGGCGAAGCGCTCCGCGGTGACGGAGGTCAGGTCGGGATTGGGGAAGATGTTGGCGAAGTCATAGGCCCGCTCCCCCACCAGTCCCCAGGGGTCGATGGCTAGCCAGCCGTCGGCGCCAAAATCCAGCACATTGCCGTGGTGGATGTCCCCGTGCAGGAGCACCGGGTCGCGGGGCGACTCCAACAGGCCCGAGGCGACGCCCCGCGACCGGACCAGGGTCGGGTCAGTCGACTGGAGCAAGGCCGCGAACAGGTTTTCCAGGGGCGGCGCCGTTGGGGGGGCTGAGGGTCGCGGCGCATGCAGCCGGGCCACCACCTGGCAGAGGATCGCGGTGGCCGCCTCGTCCCGTCCAGCCTGAACCATCGGGACCAACGTGCCGCCTGGCGCGCGCAGCATCAGCAGCGCCTCGTCCTGGAACGCCAGCACCGGGGCAGCGCCCTGCCCGTCCCACCAGGCCATGACGCTTGCGCCCCGCCGCTCGTCGGCGCTGTGGGCCAGCTTCAGCATGGCGGCCTGATTCCCCGCGCGGACCGGCAGCAGGCGCGAGCGAGTGACAGGCATGGACATGACCTCGCCCTCTGGAACGAGGGTCCAGAGGGCGAGCCAGGGTTCGAAGTCATCGAGGTTAGCGCCCATGTCGCCAGCCTAGAGCATTTCCGATAAGTGTGATGCGGTTATCGGATCGAAAAATGCTCTAACTTTATGATTTATCGCCCTTTTTATCCGATCTGATTGAAGCGATCAGATCGGAAAGGGCTCTAGGCAGGCGGCGGACCTGCGCGCAATCAGGCTATTCCTCGCCGTCTGTGACCTTGGCGAGGGTGGAATTGGCCGCCATCCGAGCCGGTTGCCCGGTGGCCGAGGGTTGATCCACCCGGGGCTGCACCCGCAGATTATTCTGCACGTGCTTCACCCCATGGATGTCCTCGATGCAGTGCTCAGCCCGGTGCTTGGCGCGGCGATCATCCACCGTGCCGCTCAGGGTGACCTCGCCGTCCTTGACCTGCACCTGGATCTCAGAGGCGTCGAGCCAGGGGTCGTCGGTCAGATGGTGGTGCACATCATCGCTGATCCGGTCGTCAGGCCGCACATAGCCCTTGGGGCCCCGGCCCCTATGGGTTCGGACATGATCCCAGTCCCGGCGCCGCTCGGCGTCCTCGTCCCCGAACCACGACGCCACTTCATCGGTCGTGCGGTCCCAGAAGCCGCGGTCCTCGCCCCGGTCGATGCGCCGCTCATGGCCGCCATAGACGCGAGCGTAAGCGTCGCGGGTTGACCGTCTTTGGGGGGCCGCCGGACCACCGAAGCCGCCGGTCTCCATGGCGTAGCCCTCCTGCCCGAAGTGGCCTTCGCCATAGATCCGGTCCCGTTCATAGGCGCGGGAATCATCGCGAACCTGCAGCCGCGCATCGTCCTGGCGTCCATATTCAGCGCCGGTTTCACGGTCGCCAAACACCGGGCCGCGGGGCGCCTGGCGGGGGGCGAAGCTGCGTCCCTCCTCTGCGCGCTGGCCATAGTCGGTCGCGCGGCGATCCTGATCGCGCCGCATCGCGCGAATGCGCTCGTATTCCTGGTCTTCGGTCCAGCGGTCGGCCATGGCTGTTTCTCCCGTTGTTGAAGGGTGCGCGGCGTGCGCGCTCTCCCTAAACAACAGGTTCAGGCCGACCTTGTTCCAAGATTCCAGCTGTTCCCGATCCCCTCAGAGCGGGATATTATCGTGCTTCTTCCAAGGGTTGGACAGGGTTTTGCCCTTCAAGGATCGCAAACCGCGCACGATCCGGCGCCGGGTCCCATGGGGCATGATCACGTCGTCGATATAGCCGCGGCTGGCGGCGACGAAGGGGTTGGCGAAGCGGTCCTTGTACTCCGCCTCCCGGGCGACCAGCTCTTCTTCGGTCTGATTGCGGAAGATGATCTCCACCGCGCCCTTGGAGCCCATGACGGCGATCTCGGCCGTCGGCCAGGCATAGTTCAGGTCGCCGCGGATGTGTTTGGAGCTCATCACGTCATAGGCGCCGCCATAGGCCTTTCGGGTGATGATCGTGATCTTCGGCACCGTGGCCTCGGCATAGGCGAACAGGAGCTTGGCGCCATGGCGGATCAGACCGCCCTGCTCCTGCCGTGTGCCCGGCATGAAGCCTGGCACGTCGACGAAGGTGACCAGCGGGATCTCGAAAGCGTCGCAGAAGCGCACGAAGCGCGCGGCCTTGCGGCTGGCGTCGATATCCAGTACCCCGGCCAGGACCTGCGGCTGATTGGCGACGATCCCCACCGGCTGGCCGTCCATGCGGGCGAAGCCGCAGATGATATTCTTGGCGAAATCCGGCGAAATCTCGAAGAAATCGGCCTCGTCCACGACCTTCAGGATCAGTTCCTTCATGTCGTAGGGCTTGTTGGGATTGGCTGGGACCAGGGTGTCGAGGCTGAGCTCCTCTCGCTCGGCTTCGTCGAAGCTCACCCGCACCGGCGGGCGTTCGCGGTTGGAGGTCGGCAGGAAATCGACCAGGCGGCGCACCTGAGTCATGGCCTCCAGGTCGTTCTCGAAGGCGCCGTCGGCGACGCCGGATTTCATGGCGTGGACCCGGTAGCCGCCCAGGTCCTCGTGGCTGACATCCTCGTGAGTGACCGTCTTCACCACGTCGGGGCCGGTCACATACATGTAGCTCGTGTCCTTCACCATGAAGATGAAGTCCATGATGGCCGGCGAATAGACATCGCCGCCGGCGCAGGGCCCCATGATCACCGCGATCTGCGGAATGACGCCTGAGGCCAGGGTGTTCTCCAGGAAGATGTCGGCGTAGCCGGCAAGCGAATCCACGCCCTCCTGAATGCGGGCGCCGCCGGCGTCGAACAGGCCGATGATCGGGGCGCCCATCTTCAGGGCCTGACGCTGGACCTTGAGAATCTTCTGCGCATGCGCGCTGGACAGAGATCCGCCGAAGACCGTGAAATCCTTGGAGAAGACGAAGACGGTGCGACCGTTGATCGTGCCCCAGCCGGTGACCACGCCGTCGCCCGGCACCTTCTGCTCGGCCATGCCGAAGTCCGTGGCGCGATGCTCGACGAACATGTCAAACTCTTCGAAGGAGCCCTCGTCCAGTAGCAGGTCGACCCGCTCGCGGGCGGTGAGCTTGCCCTTGGCGTGCTGGGCTTCGATCCGCCGGGGGCCGCCGCCCTGGCGGGCGGTTTCCCGCATGGTTTCGAGCTGCTTGAGGATCTGCTTCACGCTGCGTCCCGTCCCTGAAGACCACTGAGGGACCAAGCCGTAATGGGCGCCGCGGGGCCGCGCAAGTTCACGCGGCGTCAGCAGATTTGGCCCTTACGCCGCGTCCAGGGCGCGGAACCAGGCGTCCAGCATGGCCGACTCCACCGCCAGGCGCGCGACCCGTTCGGCGGCCTCCTCATCGACACCCCAGGCCTCTTCCTGAAAGATCTCGTCCAGGCGGGAAAGGGCCAGGGCCTGGGCGCCGTCCAGCCAGCCCCTTTGCAACGCCAGGGCCAGAACGCCAGAGCCATAGAGGGAAGCGCCGAACGCGACACCCGCCAGGCGGAAGTCATCTAGGGCCGCGGCCAGGTCGCGAACCTTGACCAGGGTGGGTTCGGGCTGCGGCCTATGGATGATGCCGGCGGCGCGAACGAAGCTGAGACCCAGCTCCCCCTCCGCCCGCTGCAACACGGGCTCCCACTGCGCGGTCTGGCGGGCCACCAGGGCTTCGGGCTCCTCGGCGAAATAGCAGAGCAGATCAGAGCTGGCGTAGTCGGCCACCGACTGGGCGGTAGCGGCTCTCGCCTCTGGAATGGAGTCGATGGCGGTGTTGGCCAGCCGGGTGGCGTGCATGCCCGCCACATCCAGGATTTCGCCCTGCCCTTCCCACTCCTGGGCGATCATCTCAGCAAGAGCCCGGGTGGGGGTCAACAACCGTCCACCCCCGGGCCCGCGGACCTGGCGCTCATCGAGCAGGACAGCATGGCCGCCGTCGGCCTCTGTGACAGACACAGTTTTGTAGAATCGACGGGGCCGGTCTGAGGCCTCTTGAAATCCACGTCTCAACTTCTGCTCCAGGGGTTCACGCGCTGGCCTCGTTTAGCGCCGCTTGCGGCCAAAGGGCTCGGGGTCGGCTTCGTGCTCGTCAAAGCCGAAGCGGGCGAAGCCGGCCTTCATTTCGGGGCTGAGGGGCGCCTCTAGGATCAGCATGCCGCTGGAGGGGTGCGGCAGGGTCAGACGCCTTGCGTGCAATTGCAGCTTGAGCTGGCCCGACAGCTGGGCCGAGGCCTCGTCGCCATACTTGGGATCCCCAAGGATCGGGTGGCCCATGGCCTTCATGTGAGCTCGGAGCTGGTGGGTGCGGCCAGTGTGGGGGCGTAGGGCCATCCAGGCGGCCCGGGGACCCGCCCGGCTGATGGTGACGAACTCGGTTTCGGCGGGATCGGCTTCCTTGTCGCCCTTCTCGGCCGGGACGATCATCTCGCGATCGCCGACGCCGCGCTTGACCAGGGGCAGGTCCAGCACCCCTTCGGTCGGGCGGGGATTGCCCATGACCAGGGCCCAGTAGGTCTTTTGCGCTTTCCGGCGGGCGAAGGCGCCGGCGAGCTTGGCCGCCGCCGAGGGGGTCTTGCCCAGCACCAGAACGCCGGAGGTGTCCCGGTCCAGGCGGTGGACGAGCCTCGGCCGCGACAGGCCCTCGCCCCAGGCGCCCAGCAGACGGTCCACATGGCTGTTGGTCTTGGTGCCGCCCTGGACCGCCAGGCCCGAGGGCTTGTTGAGGACCAGAACCTCCTCGTCCTCATAGATGACGAGGCCCTTCACATAGGCCACGTCCCGGGGATGCAGCTCGACGGCCTTGCGGCTGTCGCCCTTGGCCGGCGCGTCCGGCAGGGGCGGCACGCGGACGGTCTCACCGCCCTCCAGACGGGTGTCGGGCTTTGCGCGGGCGCCGTCGATGCGGACCTGGCCAGACCGGATCAGCTTATGCAGCTGGCCCTGGGTCAGGTGGGGCCAGCGGCGGCGGAACCAGCGATCCAGGCGCACCCCGCCCTCAGCGGGGTCGACGACCATGTTGCGGACCTCACGCATCAGGCGAACCTGCGCATGAGCATCAGGCCGGCGAACAGGGCGGCGATGGAGAGGACCACCGAGACAAGGACATAGCCCAGAGCCTCGCCATAGGCGCGCCGCTCGATCATCAGGACAGTCTCCAGGGAAAAGGCGGAAAAGGTGGTGAAGCCCCCCAGTAGGCCGACGCCCAGCAACAGGCGCAGACGCTCCTGATCCGCCCCGCCTCGGAGGGCCAGCCAGCCCACGAGCAGACCCATCAGCAGGCCGCCGGCGACATTGGCGATGAAGGTGCCCACCGGCCATGACATACCAAAGCGATGCAGGCTGGCGACGCCGAGCAGGTAGCGCGCCGTGGCGCCGACCCCGCCGCCCAGGGCGACCAGAAAGAGCTTATCCATGGCCCCTTATGCCGGGGGAGGCTCGGGCTCGCCAAGCGCCGATTACAGGCGCGGCTCAGACGCGGGGTCGCAGGGACTCCTGAACGCTCCGGGCCATATAGGCGTTGGGGTCGGCGGGTCGCTCGCCGTGCCCCATGACCACCTCAAGGCTATAGGCCAGGGCCGGACCGCCCCCCAGCGAAAAGCTGGTGCCCAGGCCAAGCCCGATGGCGCCACGCCCCCCGTGGGAGCCGCCGCCGGCGCCCAGGGACAGACGCGGCCCGGTATCGGGCTGGCCCGAGGTCGCCCGATCGGTGATGGCGAACCAGTCATAGCCCTCGGCCAGGGTCAGTTCGGCGGCCCTCAGCAGAGCGTAGTCGGCCACCTGTTGCGGCGGCGCGCCGGGGCCGCCCTGGAAGGTCACGCGATAGCGGCCAGGCTCGATGCGGTACTCCGAGAACCCCGCCCCGCGGGGCCCGTAGGCTGGACCATAGGCGGTGTCGACCATGGCGCAGGCGCCAAGCATCGCGCAGAGGGACAGGCAGGCGAGAAATCGCGTCATGCAGCCTCAACGTCCCGCAAGCGACCGCTGTTCCGCTACCCCAACGTTAGAAGGCGGGCGTCTCCAGCCCCAGCGCAGCGCAAAAGTCGCTCATGTCCGCCGGCGGCGGGGCGGTGATGCGCAGTCTCTCTCCCCCCGCCAGGGGAACGTCGAGGGCCACCGCATGCAACATCAGCCGTGAACAGGTCTGCCCACCGAGGCTCAGCGCCCCGCCATAGCGAACGTCGCCGGCGATGGGACGACCGATGGAGGCCATGTGGACCCGTAGCTGGTGCATCCGGCCGGTCTTTGGCGACAGCTCCACCAGGGCGGCGACCGGTGTGGCGCTGAGGGTGCGATAGCGACTTTGCGCGGTTTCGGCGCCCTGGGCGTCCACTGCGCAGATGCGCATGTATGCCTCGCGGCCGATCTCTTCCCGGCGCATGGGCTTGTCGATCAGACCTTCCCGAGGGTCGGGCGCGCCAGGCGCAACGACGGCGAGATAGGTCTTGCCAAACCGCCGGGCCATCATCGCCTTGCCCAGCGCCGAGGCCGCCGGCTTGGTCTTGGCCGTCAGGATGACGCCGGAGGTGTCCCGGTCCAGGCGGTGGATCAGGCGCGGCCTGGCCTTGCCCGGCTTGGCGAAGGCGAACAGCAGCTCGTCCAGGGTATGGACCTGCCCCCGGCCGCCCTGGCTGGACAGGCCAGACGGCTTGTTGAGAGCCAGAAGATCGGCGTCCTCATAGATCACCATGGAACGGGCCCAGGCGATCTCGTCGGGCGACAGCTGAATCTCTCGTGCAGGCGCCTTTTCGGCGCGCGCCGTCGGGGGGCGGCTCATCCTTGCGATTTCCGGGCGCGAAGCTCGGCCCAGCGGTCCAGGCGCGCCTTAATCGGTCCTTCGGCGCCCTCGCCCTTGGGGCGATAGAAGACCGGCCGCTCCATCTCGTCGGGGAAGTAGTTCTGGCCGGAGAAGCCTTCCTCGGTGTCATGGTCGTAGGCGTAGCCCTTGCCATAGCCCAGGTCGCGCATCAGCCGGGTCGGCGCGTTGCGGATGTGGGCCGGCGGCATGAGAGAGCCGGTGTCCTTGGCCGCCTTTTGGGCCGCCTTGAAGGCCACATAGACGGCGTTGGACTTGGGCGCGGTGGCCAGGTGGACCACCAGCTGGGCCAGCGCGATCTCGCCCTCCGGACTGCCCAGGAAGTCGTAGGTATCCTTGGCCGCATTGGCGAGGACGAGCGCCATGGGATCGGCCGCGCCAATATCCTCAGCCGCGGTGCGGATCAGACGACGGGCCAGATAGAGCGGGTCTTCCCCGCCCCCCAGCATCCGGGCCAGCCAGTAGAGGGCGGCGTCCGGGTCCGAGCCGCGGATCGACTTATGCAGGGCCGAGATGAGGTTGTAGTGCTCCTCCCGGTCCTTGTCGTAGGCCGGGCTGCGCTTCTGCAGGATGGCGCCCAACTCCTTGGTCGACAGCGCCTTGGCCGTACCGATGTTGAACAGGGTCTCGGCGAGCGTCAGCAGGTAGCGGCCATCCCCATCGGCCAGGGCCACCAGCGCCTGCCGGGCCTCCGGCTCCAGCGGCAGGGCGCGGCCCTCGAAGGCCTCGGCCTTGGCCAGCAGCGTGGTCAGCGCCTCGTCGTCCAGCCGCTTGAGCACGAAGACCTGGCAGCGCGACAAGAGCGCCCCGTTCAGCTCGAAGGACGGGTTTTCGGTGGTGGCGCCCACCAGGGTGACGATCCCCTCCTCCACAAACGGCAGGAAGCCGTCCTGCTGGGCGCGGTTGAAGCGGTGAATCTCGTCGACGAACAGCAGGGTCGACTGGCCGGCCAGCCGCCGCGCCCGGGCCTGCTCGAAGGCCTTCTTCAGGTCCGCCACCCCGGTGAAGACCGCCGAAAGCTGCTGGAACTCATAGCCCGCCGCCTTGGCCAGCAGCCGGGCGATTGTGGTCTTGCCGGTCCCCGGCGGCCCCCACAGGATCATGGAGGCCAGGCGATGGGCCTGAGCCATGCGGCCGATGGGGCCATCCTCCCCCAGCAGATGGTCCTGCCCCACCACCTCGCCCAGGGTCTGCGGGCGCAGGCGGTCAGCCAGCGGCGAGGGCGCGTGCGGGGTCAGCCCGGCGGCTTCGAAGAGATCGGCCATGGCCGACTCATAGCAAATCCGCGCCTGCGCCGCGCGGCCACGATCCTAGAGCCGGAAGTTGGCAGTCACCGGCTGGCCGTTGCGCTGGATGGTCACCTGCCAGGCGCCGGCTTCCGCGCCGGCCGCCGCAGCGGCGGTCAGGTCGCGGACATTGCGGATTTCGCGACCATTGACCGCGCGGATCATGTCGCCGGGGCGAAGGCCGGCGTTCATGGAGAAGCCGCGGCCGACGCGGATCACCATCACCCCCGGACCCTGGAAGGGATCGACCCCCAGTTCGTCAGCCAAGGCCGGCGACAGATTGACCACAGTGGCGCCGTCGAAGGGATTGCGGCCGGTGAGCACCTGCTCGTCCTGAGCCGGCGTGGCCGGAGGGGCCTCGGCGCGCAGGTTGAGCGTGGCGGTGGTTCCGTTCTCGCGGCGCACGCCCAGGCGCAGGGTCTCGCCCAGCCGCCTTGTGCCGACCGCATAGTTCAGGCCGCCGACGTCGCTGACCGTCTGGTCATCGACGCTGAGGATCACATCACCCTGGCGCAGGCCCGCGCGCGCCGCCGCGCCGCCGGGCCAGATATCGGCCACCAGCACGCCCTGCGGCGCGCTCATCCCGATGGAGCGGGCGATCTCGGCGGTGACGGTCTGGGTGCGCGCGCCCAGCCAGGGGCGCTCCACCCGCTGGCCGCCGCCGACGGCGGTTTCGACCACGCGGCGGACCATGGCTGCGGGCATGGCGAAGCCCACGCCGCTGGAGGTGCCCGAGCGGGAGACGATGAAGCTGTTGATACCGATCAGGTCGCCGTCCATGTCCACCAGGGCGCCGCCGGAATTCCCCGGATTGATGGCGGCGTCGGTCTGGATGTAGCTGGCCGCCGCATCGCCGCTGGGATCGGCGGTGCGGTTCAGGGCCGAGATGATGCCGGTGGTCACCGTCTGGCCCACCCCGAACGGATTGCCGATGGCCAAGACCAGGTCGCCGACCTCGGCGTCGGTGGAATCGTCGATGGCCAGGACCGGCAGGCGCTCTTCGCCCAGCTCGATCTTCAGGACGGCCAGATCGGTGCGCTCGTCGGCCAGCAGCAGCTTGGCCGGAAACTCCCGGCGGTCGGCCAGGGCGACGATGATCTCCTGGCCGCCGGCGACCACGTGGTTGTTGGTGATGATCACCCCATCGGCGCGGACGATGACGCCGGAGCCCAGGGAGCCTTCCACCCGGCCGCGGGGGGCGCCCATTCCAAACAGGTCCCAGAAGGGATCAGCCTGCCGGCGCACGACCCGGCGGGCCGAGATATTGACCACGGCGGGCGCGGCCTTCTTCACCACGGGAGCGAACGAGGTCTTCATGTCCGCGGCGGTCTCTGGCGGGGACCGAGTCGGCTGAGCGAGCGCAGGCTGAGCCTCGCTGCGAGCGGCGGGATCGGTGCAGGCGGCCAGAAGGACCAGGGCCGGAAGAAGCAGACGGACGGCGCGCATGGAAACTCCGTGGGATAGTCGGACCTCGCCGTTTGGCGAAGCTTTCGGGCGCAAAGATGACGCGCCCTATAGCACAGGCCTTGGCTCAGGCGGCCGCGGGCGCGGTGGCCGGTGGCCGTGCGACCCGGGTCCCGAGGATCAGCGCCACCACCAGCAGGGCCGAGGCCAGATAGATGGCCAGGCCAGGCGCCTGAAGCTGGTCAGCATGGCGGATCGACCAGGCGAAGGTGAGACCAAACAGGGCCGGCCCCACCATGGAGGCGATGCCCTGCAGGCTCTGATTGGCGCCCTGCAGCTGGCCCTGCTGGTCGGGCGCGACCCTGCGGGTCATCAGGCCCTGGAGTCCCGGCATCAGGAAGTTCATCAGGGCGAAGACCGGCACGCCGGCGAGATAGAGCAGGCCCGTGGGCGCAAAGCCGTACCAGGCGAAGCCGATCGCCCCGGCCGCGGCCCCCAGCATCAGGGCGCCGCGCTCGCCGATGCGGGCGACGACGGGGCCGACGAGCAGGGTCTGGACGACGACTCCGGCCACCCCAGTGGCCATCATGGCCAGGCCCATGGTCGAGGGGCTCCAGCCATAGCGATAGCCGGTGTAGAGCACGAAGATGGCCGGCAGGACCGTGTGGGCGAGCTGGAACAGGAGGCCTATGGTCGCCAGGCCCAGCAGATCAGGATGAGAGCGCAGCAGGCGAAGGGAGCCGAGGGGGTTGGCTCGGGCAAGATCGAAGCTCTTGGTGCGATGCTCCGGTGGCAGGGATTCCGGCAGGACGAACAGGCCATAGAGGCCGTTCACCAGGGCGAGGCCAGCGGCCACATAGAAGGGCAGACGCAGGTCGATGTCGCCCAGGGCGCCGCCGACCGCCGGGCCGATCAGGAAGCCGAAGGAAAAGGCCGAGCCCATCCAGCCGAAGGCCTTGGCCCGGCCCTCCGGCGGGGTGACGTCGGCCACATAGGCGCCTGCCGTGGCGAAGCTCGCCGCCGTCATGCCGTTGAGGATGCGCCCCACCAGTAGCCACATGAGGTTGGGGGCCACCGCGATGATGATGAAGTCGAGCGCCAGGCCGAAGATGGAGACCAGCAGCACCGGCCGCCGGCCGATCCGGTCCGACAGCAGGCCGAGCAGCGGCCCGCAGACGAACTGCATAGCCCCCCAGGTCACTGCGAAGACCACGTTCCATTCGGCCGCCTGCGCGGTGTCGCCGCCGGTGAAGGCCTTGATGAGGTTGGGCAGGACCGGGATGATCAGGCCGAACGAGATGCTGTTCATCAGCGCGGTGGCGAAGATGAAGCCAAAGGCGGCTCTACCACTGCGCTGCGGACCGCCGACCGCACCCTCCCCGATCGCCGCCATCTTGAGCTTCCCCCGAAACCGCCAGAAACAAAACCGGAACGACCCCTACGCCTGGCGGGCGCGGACGTCCAGGCTCGCCAATTGCGCCCGCCACCATTCGGCCAGGCGCATCTGCAGCGCCTGATCCGGGAAACCATGCCGTGCGGCGCTCTCGGCGGGAACCCTTGAAAATCCTCGATGCTCGACGCTGACCCTGGTTTCCTGGCCAACCGCCCCGAACCGCACCTCGACCTCGGTGTGAAGATCAGGCGGAAAGGTCGCCTGGCGCCAGGAGAAGACCAGGCGCTCGGGCGGCGACCAATGCAGGACCTTGCCGATTTCGAACACCTTGCCATTGGCCAGGGTCTCGGTCAGACGCCCGCCCTCCCCGGGCTCGAAGGCGAGGTGTCCAGGCGGGCGCGGGGTGGTCTGAAACAATGGACTTGGTCGCCACCACTGGCCGATTTCGCCCACAAAGACCTGAAAGGCGCGCTCTGGCGTGGCCTGGACCCGCAGGGCCACATACACCTTGGATGTCATGGCTCAGACTCCAGGTGCGCCTTGAAGGCCTGCAGTTGATCGCTCCACAGCGCTTCGCTCTCCTGCAGCCAGGTCATGAGTTCCGACATGGGTTCATGGCGCAAGGCGTAGATGCGCACCCGGGCGTCGAAGCCGGGGTGTGAGTCCGCCACCAGGCCGCTCTCACGCAAGGTCTTCAGATGGCGGCTCATGGCCGGGGCCGAGAGCCCAAGGGCGCGGGCGAGTTCACCGGCTGGACGGGGACCTTGCCGGAGAAGCTCCACCACCTGGCGACGATGGGGATCAGCCAGGGCTGAAAGGGTCCGGTCGAGCGACCGGCTCACGGGGTCGCCGGGCGCCGGCTGGTGGACGTGCCAAGTTGGGCGTCCCACTCATCGGGGCTCATGGGCGCGACCGTCTGGCCGAAGGACCAGACATGCCCCTCGGGGTCGAGGGCCAGATAGGTGCGATCGCCATAGGCCTGGGTCTCCAGCGGGCGGATGATCTCCGCCCCTGCGGCGACCGCCCGGGCGTGATGGGCGTCGATGTCGAAGGTCAGCTGCAGGTGAACGGTCTGGGTGTTTCGCCCCTGAATCTCCCCTGGGGTGGCGTGGCGGTCGGACCAGGCCCTGGAGACGCCAAGGGTCTGTCCCCGAAAGGTCATTTCCGCATGGACCAGCTCGCCGGCATCGTCAGTGACGTAGATGCGCGGCTCCAAACCGAACGCAGCCTCCAGCCAGGCATAGGCGGCCTGGGGATCACGGTAGGACACATAGGGCGTGACCGCAGAGCGGGCCTCCTCCTGCGGCCGCCCGGCGCCTTCGCCGCCCACGGCATAGATCAGACCCGTCGCGGCGGTGACTTCCGCGGGGCTCACCGTCCGCCGAGGCTGGCTGAAGTTCCAGACATGCCCCTCAAGGTCCAGGCACCGGTACGTCCGGTCGCCGTAGAACTCGTCCTGCGGGGCCTGGGTGATCTGGGCGCCGGCCTGGCTCGCCCGCTCGCAGTGCTGGTCGATATCGATCTGGCGCGGCAGTTCGATCCGGCAAAATTGCGTGCCCTGCCCCGCCAGGGTGGCGGGGCTCCGCATGCGGGCGGGCCCAAGGACGCCACCTTCCCATTCGCCAGCGACCCCGAGCCTGACCCCGCTCAGTTCCATCTCGGCATGGGCCAGTCGCCCCTCGGAATCGGTCAGCAGGACGGTGGTTTCAAAGCCGAAGGCCGCCGAGAGCCAGGCAAGGGCCGCCTGGGGGTCCTGGTAAAAGGCGACGGCGGTGATCTGAGCCAGCGAGGTCATGGGCACCCTGCATTGCTTGTGACTTTGCGAAATAGTTATCCATTATCGCAACTAAATGATCAAGTCTGCTGGCGAGCCCTAATGAAGGCGCGCCTCAGCGAGACGCGAGCCCGGGGCTCACGGCGCCCAGGTCACCCTGATTGGGGGCTGGGCCCAAGGCCAGGAGGCGGGCCAACAGGGGATAGACATCCACATTGTCGATGGGCGGAAGCTGAACCCCAGTCCGAAAGGCTGGCCCCGCCGCCAAGAACACCGCGCTCATGGTCGGATCATCGGGATCATAGCCATGAGCCCCGCCCACCAGAGGGCGCTTGGCCGCCACAGCCTGTGGCAGGATCTCCCAGCCCGTATCGGCCAGACAGAAGAGGCTGGCCACCCGCCGGTGGCGGCCATACTCGAAGCGTTCTGGCAGGTCGCCCTTGCGCCAGCAGGTCATGTGGCCGTGATCCCGCAGCAAGGCGGCCTCCGCCTGAGCCTGCCGTCCCTCGGCCGGCTCAAAGGTCAGATGGGGGCCTGTGGACAGCACCTCCCCGTCGCTGGCCGAGACCAGATCCTCCACCAGGATGACCCGGTCACGGGAGGTCGGCGCCATGCCATGGTCGGACACCACGATCAGGTTGGCCGTCGCCAGCCGTCCGCGGGCCTCCAGCCCAGCCACTAATCGCCCTATGGCCGCATCAGTGCGGACAAGGGCCTGCTCCAGCTCCGCGGAGTCTGGGCCATGACGATGCCCATAGGTGTCGACCTCATCAAAATAGAGGGCCAGGAAGGCGGGCCGTTCGGTGGCAGGAACATCCAGCCAGGCAAGCACCTGATCGACCCGCGCCTCAGCGCTCATCGACTGATCAAAGAGACGCCAGTGGGTGGGGCGGACACCCCCGATCGCCGTCTCGGAGCCTGGCCAGAACAGGGTGCCGGTCCTGTGGCCGGCCCGCTCGGCGCTGACCCAGATGGGGAGCCCCTCGTCCCACCACACTGGATCGGCCACCTCGGTGCGATCGCCCAGTCGAAACAGCCGGTCCGGCAAGTCCGGATCGCGCATGATGTTATCCGCCAGCCCGTGCCGGTCGGGCCGCAGGCCGGTCACCAGACTGTAGTGGTTGGGGAAGGTCTTGGTGGGAAACGACGCCCGCATCTCCGCTCGGACCCCGCGCGCGGCCAACCGGTTGAGATTCGGAGTCAGGCCCCGATCCAGATAGTCGGGCCGAAAGCCGTCGATGGAGATGAGAATCACTGGCCCGGTCGCGCCAGCTGCGGCGCGCCCTGTGGGCGTCCCTGGGGTGGCGCAGGCCGTGAGGGCCAGACACAACAGTAAGGCGAAGGCGCGCAGAGGAGAAATCAGCATGCGGTTCACTACCGCCTTCCCATGACGACTTCATCGCCAGACATGAAAAACCCCCAGACGTCACCGTCCGGGGGCCATCAGATTCAAAGGGTCGGATCAGACCTTAGTCTTCGCCGAAGGCCTCGGGCTTGGGGCCGCTGTCCTTGCCCTTTTCGGACGGGTCGCGGTCCACGAACTCGATCACGGCCAGGGGGGCGTTGTCGCCGTAGCGATAGCCGGCCTTGAGCACACGGATATAGCCGCCGTTGCGGGCGCTGTAGCGCGGACCCAGGGTGGAGAACAGCTTGCCCACCTGCTCAACGTCACGGACGCGGCTGATGGCGATACGACGGGCGTGCAGGTCGCCGCGCTTGGCGAGGGTCACCAGCTTTTCGACGAAGGGACGCAGTTCCTTCGCCTTGGGCAGGGTGGTCACGATCTGCTCGTGCTTGATGAGGCTGGCGGCCATGTTGGCGAACATGGCGGTACGGTGGGCGCTGGTGCGGCCCAGTTTACGGTGCGCATAACCGTGACGCATATCTCTGTCTCCTGGGCTTACCGCCCGCCTGGCGCGCCCGCTTAGGCAGGGCGACGCCTCGTCTCACCAATCCCAGCCTGCTTCCGCCTGGGTCATTACGAAGCGCCGGGCCCCTCCACCGCTGGTGCGGCTTCCCGGGGGCCTGGCCGCCGAAGCGGCCCGAAGTCAGCGCGGATAGGGATTACATCTGGTCTTCGAACTTCTTCGCGAGGTCTTCGATGTTTTCCGGCGGCCAGTTGGGCACATCCATGCCCAGGTGCAGAGCCATGCCGGCGAGGACTTCCTTGATCTCGTTCAGCGACTTGCGGCCGAAGTTCGGGGTGCGGAGCATCTCGGCTTCGGTCTTTTGGATCAGGTCGCCGATATAGACGATGTTGTCGTTCTTCAGGCAGTTGGCCGAACGAACCGACAGCTCGAGCTCGTCGACCTTCTTCAGCAGGGCCGGGTTGAACGGCAGTTCCGGCTTGGCCTCGCCTTCGACCTTCTTCTTCGGCTCTTCGAAAGTGATGAAGATCTGCAGCTGGTCCTGAAGGATGCGGGCGGCATAGGCCACCGCGTCAACGGGGCTGACCGCGCCGTTGGTCTCCACTTCCATGATCAGGCGGTCATAGTCGAGGCTCTGGCCCTGGCGGGTGGGCTCGACGCGGTAAGCGACGCGCTTGACCGGCGAATAGAGGGCGTCCACGGCGATCAGGCCGATGGGGGCGTCCTCGGGGCGGTTCATCTCGGCGGGGACATAGCCCTTGCCGGTCTGGACGGTGAACTCCATGCGCACATTGGCGCCGTCGTCCAGGGTGCAGAGAACATGGTCAGGATTGAGGATCTCGATATCCGAGGGGGTCTCGATCTGACCGGCGGTCACCACGCCCGGGCCCGTGGCGCGCAGGGTCATGCGCTTGGGGCCTTCGGCGTGCATGCGCACCGCCAGTTGCTTGATGTTCAGCACGATGTCGACGACGTCCTCGCGGACGCCCTCGAGGGAGGAGAACTCGTGGACGACGCCGTCGATCTGGACGGCGGACACGGCCGCGCCCTGAAGGGAGGAGAGCAGCACACGCCGCAGGCTGTTGCCCAGCGTCACACCAAAACCGCGCTCAAGAGGTTCAGCGACGATGCGGGCCTTGCGGCTGGCGTCGGAACCGGTCTCGATCTGCGGCTTTTCGGGACGGATGAGCTCGTTCCAGTTTCTTTCGATCACGGATGGGTGTCCCTAAACGCAGGATCGCCGGCCGCGAAACGCGGGCCGGCGTTGGGGGATGCGAAACGCCAGTCCTTAGACTCGCCGGCGCTTGGGCGGACGGCAGCCGTTATGCGGGATCGGGGTCACATCACGAATGGTGGTGATGGTCATGCCGACCGACTGCAGCGCCCGCAGGGCCGACTCCCGTCCCGAACCCGGGCCGGACACGTTCACTTCCAGAGTCTTGACGCCATGTTCAGCAGCCTTGCGGCCCGCATCCTCGGCGGCCATCTGGGCGGCGTAGGGGGTCGACTTCCGCGAACCCTTGAACCCCATCATCCCGGCCGACGACCAGGAGATGGTGTTCCCCTGCGCATCGGTGATCGTGATCATGGTGTTGTTGAACGAGGCGTTCACGTGCGCCACGCCGGAGGTGATGTTCTTGCGCTCACGCCGTTTGACGCGCGCCGGTTCTTTGGCCATCGGCTAAGCTCTCTTATTATTTCTTCTTGCCGGCGATCGGCTTGGCGGGGCCCTTACGGGTGCGCGCATTGGTGTGGGTCCGCTGACCACGGACCGGCAGGCCCTTGCGGTGGCGCAGGCCGCGATAGCAGGCCAGATCCATCAAACGCTTGATGCTGACCGCCGTCTCACGGCGCAGGTCGCCCTCGACAAGATAGTCGCGGTCGATGGTTTCACGGATTTGCAGCACCTCGGCGTCCGTCAGCTGGTTCACGCGCCGCGCGGGCTCGAGACCAACCTTCTGGACGATTTCGGCGGCCTTGGCCTGACCGATGCCGTGGATGTACTGCAGCGCGATCACGACGCGCTTGTTAGTCGGAATGTTGACGCCTGCGATGCGGGCCACTGGGGTAATCTCCTGGTCACGCAGAGATGCGCGAACGGCGCCTGGCGACCCTGAGGCTGCCTTGCGTCCTTCGCGCCCTTTCGCGGAAGCGCCCCGTTATATGGATCGTTGCGTTTCCGTCAATGGCGGAACGTCACATTTCTGTGGGTTCCGTTGGGCGAAGGTGAGGACTCCGGGGATGCCGGAGACCTCGTAGAAGGGTTTTGCGAGCCGTTGGCGTCCTCAGGACGCCTCGACCCCCATGGCCCGGTCGATGGCCTGGGCCACCGCCTCGATCGACTCCATGCCGTCCACCTCAACCAGCTTATCCTGGCCTTGGTAGTAGGGCAGCAAGGGGGCGGTCTGTTCGTTATAGGCCCCAAGGCGAACCTTGAAGCTTTCGGGATTGTCGTCGGCCCGGCCGCTCTCCGCATAGCGGGTGGCGATCCGGTCCATGAGAGCCTGGTCGTCAACCTTGAGTCGGATGACCAGGTCAATCTTCGCCCCCCGACCGGCGAGCATCGCGTCGAGGGCCTGGGCCTGGGCGAGCGTCCGCGGGAAGCCGTCAAAGATCGCCCCGCCGGCCTTCTCGGCCTCGGGCAGGCGCTCCTCGATGAGGGCGATGACGATCTCGTCGGACACGAGCTCCCCACGCTGCATAATGCCCTCGACCCGCTTGCCGAGCTCCGAGCCCGAGCTGATCGCCGCGCGCAGCATGTCGCCAGTGGAGAGCTGGACCATGCCCTTCTCGCTCACCAGCCGCTTGGCCTGGGTGCCCTTCCCCGCCGCCGGCGGTCCGAACAGAATCAAGTTCATTTCGAAATACCCTCCCCCACCGGCCGGAAATGGCGCGGCGTATGGCGGGCGGCCCCCTTTAGGACCGTCCGCGACCGCCCCGCAGCTTCGACTTCTTGATGAGGCCTTCGTACTGGTGGGCGAGCAAATGAGATTGAATCTGGGTCACCGTGTCCATGGTGACGGTGACCACGATGAGGATGGACGTCCCCCCCAGATAGAAGGGCGCGTTGTAAAATCCGATCAGCGCCTCAGGCAGCAGACAGACAATGGTGATGTAGGCTGCGCCGATCACCGTAAGGCGGGTCAGGACGTAGTCCAGATACTCCGCCGTTCGTTTGCCTGGCCGGATCCCGGGCAGGAAGCCGCCGTACTTCCGGAGGTTCTCAGCCGTGTCGTCCGGATTGAAAACGATGGAGGTGTAGAAGAAGCAGAAGAAGACGATCAGGGCGCCGTAGAGCACCATGAACAGGGGCTGGCCATGCTGAAGCGCACCCACCGTGCCCGGCAGCCACTGGGCCCAAGACGGCAGGTCAGCCGTCGCCAGGAAGCCCATCACCGTCGTCGGCAGGAGCAGCAGGCTCGAGGCGAAGATCGGCGGGATGACGCCGGCGGTGTTGATCTTCAGCGGCAGGAATGACGTGTCGCCACCCACCATACGGTTGCCCTGCTGGCGCTTGGGATACTGAACCAGCAGGCGACGCTGCGAGCGCTCCATGAAGACGATGGCGATCACTACGGCGATGGCGATGGCCATGATCAGCAGCATGCCGACGCCCGACAGGGCCCCGGTGCGGGTCATGGAGAACATCTGCCAGATGCCCCGCGGCAGGACCGCGACGATGCCGGCGAAGATGATCAGCGAGATGCCGTTGCCGACCCCGCGGCTGGTGATCTGCTCGCCCAGCCACATCAGGAACAGCGTGCCGCCGGTCAGGGTGACCACGGTGGAGACGATGAAGAACGGACCGGGATTCTGCACCAGCCCCTGGCTGGCGGAGAGGCCCATGGCGATACCGGCGGACTGGAACACGGCCAGCACGACGGTGAGATAGCGGGTGTACTGGTTGAGGGTCTTGCGACCAGCCTCACCGCCCTCTTTCCGGAGCTTCTCCCAGGGCGGATAGACCGCGCCGAGCAGCTGCACGATGATCGAGGCCGAGATGTAGGGCATCACGTTCAGGGCGAAGATCGCCATACGTTCCACGGCGCCGCCGGAGAACATGTTGAACATGCCCAGAATGCCGCTGGCCTGGCCTTCGAAGGCCTGGGCGAAGGCGATCGGATCGATCCCAGGGATCGGGATATAGGTGCCCAGGCGATAGACAATCATCGCCAGAAGGGTGAACCCGATCCGCTTGTGCAGCTCCGTCGCCTTCTGGAAGGCGCCGAAGTTCATATTGGCTGCGAGTTGTTCGGCGGCCGAAGCCATTTAGATCCCCGCGTCTAAGAACCGGTCACACATAGGGGAGGCCCGGGCGCATGTCATCCGGCGAGAGCCGGATGTGCGATGAAAGCGCCCTGCCCCCACCGGTCGCCCGATGGGAACAGAGGGCGCTTAAGGGGCGTCCGTCGGCCTTAGCCTTCTGATCCGGCTTCGGCCTGCGGACGCAGGGTGGTCACCTTGCCCCCCGCCTTTTCGACCGCGGCGATCGCCGAGGCCGAGGCGGAGTAGACCGTGATGTTGATCTTGGACTTGATTTCGCCCTTGCCGAGCAGACGGACACCGTGCTTCTCCCGACGGAGCACGCCCGCAGCCACCAGGGCCTTGGCGTCGATGGCAGACTTCGCGTCAAGCTTGCCGGCCGCGATGGCCTGCTCCAGACGCCACAGGTTTACCTCGGCGAAGTCCTTGGGGCGATGGATGTTGAAGCCGCGCTTGGGCATGCGCATGTGCAGCGGCATCTGGCCGCCTTCGAAACCGGCGATGGAGACGCCAGTCCGGGACTTCTGGCCCTTCACACCGCGGCCAGCGGTCTTGCCCTTGCCCGAACCCGGGCCACGGCCAACGCGCATACGGCCCTTGACGGAGCCTTCACGGGGCGAAAGTTCATTAAGCTTAGTCATAGTCGCCTCTCCTGACGAGATCTGTCGCCGGGGTCAAACCCCGACTCGGCTGAAAACAGGCCCCGCATATGGGGGCTTGGGGTTTGGGGTGGAAGGCCTAGCCCTCCACCACCTCAACCATATGCTGAACCTTGCGGATCATGCCGCGGACCGACGGGGTGTCGTCCAGGGTCGCGACGCGGCCGACGCGGTTCAGGCCCAGGCCCACCAGGGTGGCGCGCTGGTCCTTCGCCCGACGGATCGGGCTGGCGGTCTGACGAACAGTGATGCTGGCCATATCGCTTATCCTTCGGCGTCGGCGGCGACGGCGCTCTCGGCCGAGGCGCCGTCGGAACGGCGGCCGATCACGTCGCTGACCTTCTTGCCGCGCTTGGCGGCGACCTGGCGCGGAGACGCCTGGGCCTTGAGGGCCTCAAAGGTGGCGCGCACCATGTTGTAGGGGTTGGACGAACCCACCGACTTGCCGACCACGTCCTGGACCCCAAGGGTTTCCAGAACCGCGCGCATCGGACCGCCGGCGATGACGCCGGTGCCGGGAGGCGCCGCACGGACCATCACCTTACCCGCGCCCCAACGGCCATTGCCGTCGTGGTGAAGGGTGCGGCTCTCGCGGAGCGGCACGCGGATCATGGACTTCTTGGCCTCTTCGGTGGCCTTGCGGATGGCTTCAGGCACTTCACGCGCCTTGCCATGCCCAAAGCCGACCCGGCCCTTCTGATCACCGACCACCATCAGGGCGGCGAAGGAGAACCGGCGGCCACCCTTCACGGTCGCCGCGACGCGGTTGATGTGCACCAGCTTTTCGACGATGTCGCTGTCGGCGCGATCGTCTGCGGGGTTCCCGCGATTGCGGTCCCGGCGATCACCGCCGCCGCGTTCGTTTCCACGAGCCATTCGCTTACCCCTAGAAGTTCAAGCCGGCTTCACGCGCGGCATCCGCCAGCGCCTTGATCCGACCATGAAAGATGTAGCCGCCCCGATCGAAGACGACGTCCTTGACGCCCTTTTCAATGGCGCGCTGAGCGACCAGAGCGCCGACGCGAGCCGCGGCGTCCTTGTCGGAGCCCTTGGTCGGCTTGTCGCCTTCCAGAGACGAGGCCGCGGCCAGGGTCACGCCGCGTTCATCATCGATGACCTGGGCGTAGATGTTCTTGTCCGAACGGAAGACCGACAGACGCGGACGGCCGTTGGAGAGCGCACGAAGACGCCGGCGATTCCGCTCGGCGCGGCGCTTGGAGGTGTCACGAGGAGAGAGCGCCATGGCTTACTTCTTCTTGCCTTCCTTACGACGGACCTTTTCGCCCGCGTAACGAACACCCTTGCCCTTGTAGGGCTCAGGCGGACGGATCCGGCGAATGCGGGCCGCAGTCTCGCCGACCAGCTGCTTGTCGATGCCGCTGATCTTGACTTCGGTCTGCTTGGGCGTGGCGAAGGCCACACCCTCCGGGGCTTTGATCTCGACGTCATGGCTGAAGCCCAGCTGCATGGAGAGCATGTCGCCCTTCATCGCCGCGCGATAACCGACGCCGACCAGTTCCAGGGTGCGCTCGTAGCCTTCGGTGACCCCGACGACCATGTTGCTGACCAGGGTGCGGGACAGACCCCACATGGCCTGGGCGCGGGTGGTTTCGACCTTCTTGGCCAGAACCAGCTCGCCGCCCTCCTGGCGGATTTCGATTTCCTCGGCCACCGTCCAGGCGAGTTGGCCCTTGGGCCCCTTCACCGTCACGGTCTGACCGGCGATCGTCACCTGCACCCCGTTCGGGACGGGAACCGTCTTCTTTCCGATACGAGACATATCAGTAGACCCTGCAGAGCACTTCACCACCCACATTAGCGTCGCGGGCGGCGGTGTCGGACATGACGCCCTTGGGCGTCGACAGGATCGAGATCCCGAGGCCATTCTTGATCGGCTTCAGGTCCTTGATCGACGAATAGACGCGGCGGCCCGGCTTGGACACGCGACGGATCTCAACGATCACCGGCGCGCCGTCGAAGTACTTGAGTTCGATCTCGAACTCCGGGAAGGCGCCAGGCTTCTGAACCAGCTGGTAGCCACGGATGTAGCCCTCTTCGGCCAGGACATCGAGAACGCGCGCGCGCATCTTCGAGGCTGGCGTGGAGACCTTGCTCCGGCCGCGCATGGCGGCGTTCTTGATACGGGCGATCAGATCGCCAATGGGGTCGTTCACCATGGGCCCCTCCTACCAGCTCGACTTGACGAGACCGGGGACGAGCCCGGCAGAGCCCAGATCACGCAGGGCGATCCGGCTCATTCTCAGCTTACGATAGTAGCCGCGCGGGCGGCCGGTGACGTCGCAACGGTTGCGAATCCGCACCTTGGACGAGCTGCGCGGCAGCTCGGCCAGCTTCAGGCGGGCTTCGAAACGCTCTTCCAGGGGCAGGCTTTCGTCGTTGGCGATCGCCTTCAGCGCGGCGCGCTTTTCGGCATATTGCTTGACGAGGGCCTTGACCTTCTCGTTGCGGTTGACTGCGCTTTTCTTGGCCATGTCTTCTATCCTTCCCCGTTCCTAAGCGTTGAACGGGAACTGGAATTCCCGGAGAAGCTGTCGGGCTTCGTCGTCGGTCTTCGCAGTCGTGCAGACGATGATGTCCATGCCCCAGACCTGGTCGATCTGGTCATAGTTGATCTCGGGGAACACCAGGTGCTCCTTCAGGCCCATGGCGTAGTTGCCACGGCCGTCAAACGAGGTCGGCTTCAGGCCGCGGAAGTCCTTCACCCGCGGCAGGGCGATGGTCACCAGACGGTCGAGGAACTCGTACATCCGATCCTTGCGCAGGGTCACCTTGGCGCCGATCACCATGTTCTCGCGCAGCTTGAAGCCGGCGATGGACTGGCGGGCGCGGGTGGGCGCAGGCTTCTGACCAGCGATCTTGGTCAGGTCGGTGATAGCCGACTGGATCTTCTTGCTGTCGGCCACCGCTTCGCCGACGCCCATGTTCAGGACGATCTTGTCCAGCTTGGGGATCTGCATCTCGTTGGTGTAGCCGAACTGTTCCTTCATCGCCGCGCGAATGCGCTGGCGATATTCGGTCTTCAGCCGGGGTTCGTAAGCCTGATCAGCCATTGATAACCTCGCCGGTCGTCTTGGCGACGCGAACCTTCTTATCGCCTTCAATCTTGAAACCGACGCGGGTCGGCTTGCCGTTGGAGTCGACGATGGCCACGTTCGAGACGTGAAGCGGCGCTTCCTTGTTCTTGATCCCACCCTGGGGATCGCCCTGCGTCGGACGGGTGTGACGCTGAACCATGTTCAGGCCTTCCACCACAACGCGCTCTTCCTTCGGCATCACGCGGACGACGGAACCCTGACGGCCCTTATCCTTGCCAGCCAGGACGACGACGCGGTCACCCTTCTTGATCTTCGCGGCCATCACAGCACCTCAGGGGCGAGGGAAATGATCTTCATGTGGTTCTTGGCGCGCAGTTCACGGGGAACCGGGCCGAAGATCCGCGTGCCGATCGGCTCGCTCTGCTTGTTGACGATCACCGCGGCGTTCTTGTCGAAGCGGATGACCGAACCGTCCTTGCGCTTGATGGCCGACGAGGTGCGGACCACGATGGCCTGCAGCACGTCGCCCTTCTTCACGCGACCGCGCGGGATGGCTTCCTTCACGGAGACGACAATCTTGTCGCCCACGCCAGCGTAACGCCGACCGGCGCCGCCCAGGACTTTGATGCACATCACACGACGCGCGCCGGAATTGTCGGCGACTTCGAGGTTAGTCTGCATCTGGATCATTAGAAGCGATCCTCTCTTATGTCGCTGACTGGGCGGTCTGCTTGGGCAGGACCTCCCAGGTCTTAAGCTTGGACTTCGGCGCGCACTCGATGATCCGAGCGCGCTCGCCGATCTTGTAGGTGTTGCCCTCGTCGTGCGCGTGATAGCGCTTCGAACGACGGACGATCTTCTTCAGAACCGGGTGCAGGATGGTGCGCTCGACACGGACCACAATGGTCTTGTCGCCCTTATCGGAAACGACCACGCCTTCCAGAATACGTTTCGGCATCAATGGTCTCCTTAGGCCGAAGCCTGCTTGCCGCGCAGGATGGTCTTCAGCCGGGCGATGTCCTTGCGGATCTCGTTGACTCGGTGGGTCTTCTCCACCTGGCCGGTGGCCGCCTGGAAGCGCAGGTTGAACTGCTCCTTCTTCAGGTTCAGCAACGACTCGGCGATCTGATCAGGGCTCATGCCCCGGACGTCAGCGGCTTTCATCACGCGTGCTCCGCGATAGGATCGATGCGGGTGACGATACGGGTCTTCACCGGCAGCTTGGCGGCGCCGAGGCGCAGGGCCTCACGGGCGATATCGTCGGGAACCCCGTCGATCTCGAACATGATGCGGCCGGGATGAACCCGAGCGGCCCAGTATTCCACCGAGCCCTTACCCTTACCCATACGGACTTCGGCAGGCTTGTCGGTGACAGGCAGGTCCGGGAAAATCCGGATCCACACCCGGCCCTGACGCTTCATCTGGCGCGTAATCGCCCGACGAGCAGCCTCGATCTGGCGCGCGGTGACGCGCTCCGGCTCGAGGGACTTCAGGCCATAGGAGCCGAAGTTCAGCGTGAAGCCGCCCTTGGCCGCACCATGGATGCGCCCTTTGAACTGCTTCCGAAACTTGGTCTTCTTAGGAGACAGCATGACTAGTAATCCTTACGCGCCAGCCTGGTCGCGGCGGTCGCGGCGCGGGCCACGGTCGCCACGATCACCACGGCCACCGCCCTCGCCGGCCGGACCGGACTCGGTGGCCAGGCGCTTATCCAGAGCCATGGGGTCATGTTCGAGGACTTCGCCTTTGAAGACCCACACCTTCACGCCAATGATGCCGTAGGTGGTCTTGGCTTCGGCGAAACCGTAGTCGATGTCCGCACGTAGGGTGTGCAGCGGAACGCGACCCTCGCGATACCATTCCATACGGGCGATTTCAGCGCCGCCCAGACGACCCGAAACGTTGATCCGGACGCCCTTGGCGCCGAGACGCATGGCCGACTGCATCGAACGCTTCATGGCGCGACGGAAAGCGATCCGGCGCTCGAGCTGCTGGGCGATGTTCTCGGCCACCAGCTGGGCGTCGGTTTCCGGCTTGCGGATCTCGACGATGTTCAGGTGCACGTCACCGTCCGTCAGGGCCGACAGATCCTTACGGAGCTTGTCGATGTCGGCGCCCTTCTTGCCGATGATCACGCCGGGACGCGCCGCATAGATGGTGATGCGGCACTTCTTGTGCGGGCGCTCGATGATGATGCGCGAAACGCCAGCCTGAAGCAGGCGCTTCTTCAGTTCCTTACGGATCTTCAGGTCTTCGTGCAGCAGCCGTCCATAGTCACGGCCGTCGGCGAACCAGCGGCTGTCCCAGGTGCGGTTGATGCCGAGGCGAAGCCCGACTGGATTGATTTTCTGACCCATCAGGCAGCCTCACCAAGTTCGCGGACCACGATGGTGATCTCGGAGAAGGGCTTCTCGACCCGCGAGGCGCGTCCACGCGCACGGGCATGGAAGCGCTTCATCACCAGGTTCTTGCCCACGAAGGCCTCGGCGACGACGAGCGAGTCGATGTCGAGGTTGTGGTTGTTCTCGGCGTTGGAAACGGCCGAATACAGGGCCTTGCGCACATCACGAGCGATGCGCTTCTGGCTGAATTCGAGCTCGTTCAGCGCCTGCTGGACCTTGAGGCCACGGATCGACTGGGCCACGAGGTTCAGCTTCTGAGGGCTGATCCGCAGGGTCCGAACCTTGGCCATGGCCTCGACGGACGCCAGGCGGCGCGCTTTCGCTTGCTTGGCCATGACTACTTCCTCTTGGCCTTCTTGTCGGCCGCGTGACCCGGGAAATACCGGGTCGGAGCGAATTCGCCGAACTTCATGCCGACCATCTCTTCAGAGACCAGGACGGGCACATGCTTGTGGCCGTTATGGACGCCAAAGGTCAGGCCGACGAATTGCGGCATGATGGTGGAGCGACGCGACCAGGTCTTGATCACATCCTTGCGGCCGGAGCTTTGAGCAGCTTCGGCCTTCTTGAGCAGGTATCCGTCGACGAACGGACCTTTCCAGACGGAGCGGGTCATGACTTAGCGGGCCTTCCGAGCATGGCGCGAGCGGATGATGAACTTATCCGTCGTCTTGTTGGTGCGGGTCTTGCGCCCCTTGGTCGGCTTGCCCCACGGGGTCACCGGGTGGCGACCGCCAGAGGTCCGGCCTTCACCACCACCATGGGGGTGGTCGATCGGGTTCATGGCCACGCCGCGGACGTGAGGACGACGGCCCTTGTGGCGCGACCGGCCGGCCTTGCCGAGCACTTCGTTCATATGGTCCTGGTTGGACACCGCGCCGACCGTGGCCATGCAGGTGTCCTGGACCATACGCAGCTCGCCCGAGTTCAGACGGATCTGCGCGTAACCGGCGTCGCGGCCGACCAGCTGGGCGTAGGCCCCAGCCGAACGGGCGACCTGGCCGCCCTTGAGGGGCTTCAGCTCAATATTATGAATGATCGTGCCGATGGGCATGCCGCGCAGAGGCATGGCATTGCCCGGCTTCACGTCAGCCTTTTCGGAGGCGATCACCTCGTCGCCGGCCTTCAGGCGCTGTGGCGCCAAGATATAGGCCAGCTCGCCATCGGCGTACTTCACCAGGGCGATGAAGGCGGTGCGGTTGGGGTCATATTCCAGACGCTCGACCACGCCGACCACGTCGAACTTTCGACGCTTGAAGTCGACCTTGCGGTAGAGACGCTTGGCGCCGCCGCCACGGAAGCGGACAGCGATACGGCCGCCGCCGCCACGCCCGCCGGACTTGGTCAGGCCCTCGACGAGGGACTTCTCAGGCCGGCCCTTGTGGAGCTCGGACTTGTCGACCAGCACCAGGCCGCGACGGCCGGGCGAAGTCGGATTGAATTGCTTCAAGGCCATCGGATCAGAGCCCCGTAGTGATGTCGATCGACTGGCCTTCGGCCAGCGTCACGATGGCTTTCTTGACGTCGGAACGACGACCGGTGATGCCGCGAAAACGCTTGGTCTTGCCCTTGACGTTCAGGGTGTTGACCTTGGTCACATTGACCTTGAACAGCGTTTCGACAGCGGCGGCGATCTCATCCTTGGACGCATCGGCGGCGACCCGGAAAACGACCTTGTTCTGCTCGGAAAGCAGGGTCGCCTTTTCGGTGATCACCGGCGCCAGGATGGTGTCGTAGTGGCGGGCGGTCGGCTCGGCCATCACGCAGCTTCCTTCTCAGAGAACCGCGCATTGATCGCATCCACCGCGTCCTTGGTCAGGACCAGGGTGTGGCGACGCAGCACGTCATAGACGTTCAGGCCGGCGTTCGGCAGGACGTCCACATTGGGGATGTTGCGCGCGGCCAGACGGAAGTTGCCGTCCACCTCGGGGCCAGCGATGACCAGAGCATTGGTCCAGCCGAGCTTGGCGAAGTTGGCGCGCAGAGCCGCGGTCTTGGCCTCCGGGATAGCCGCGGAGTCCAGGACCACGAGGGCGCCGGCCTTGGCCTTGGAGGACAGGGCGTGGCGGAGCGCCATGGCGCGGATCTTCTTGGGCAGGTCGAAGGCGTGGCTGCGGACCACGGGACCGTGGGCCTTGGCGCCGCCGACGAACTGGGCCGCCCGGCGCGAGCCGTGACGGGCGCCGCCGGTGCCCTTCTGCTTGTACATCTTCTTGCCGGTGCGCGAGACTTCGTTACGCACCTGGATCTTGTGCGTGCCGGCGCGGCGCTTGGCGAGCTGCCAGGTCACGCAACGCTGAAGGATGTCGCCACGGATTTCTTCGATGCCGAAGATGGCGTCGGACAGCTCGATGGAGCCGCCCTTGCCGCCGTCGAGGGTGATGACGTCGAGCTTCATTATTCCTGCCCCTCCGCAGCCGGCTCTTGAGCCGGGGCTTCTTCGGCCGCAGGCGCAGACGCCTGGGCGCCGGACTTGCGGACGCCAGCCGGCTTCGGCGCGTCAGCCGGCAGAGCCGACTTCACGGCGTCGCGGATCTTGACATAGGAGCCCTCGGAGCCGGGGACCGCACCCTTGACCAGGATGAGGTTACGCTCGGCGTCCACCCGCCAGACGGTCAGGTTCAGGGTGGTGACGGTCTCGACCCCGTAGTGGCCGGCCATCTTCTTGCCCTTGAAGGTCTTGCCTGGATCCTGGCGCTGACCGGTGGAACCGTGGGCCCGGTGAGAGACAGACACGCCGTGAGTGGCGCGCATGCCGCCGAAGTTCCAGCGCTTCATGGCGCCGGCGAAACCCTTACCGATGGTCACGCCGGTCACGTCGACCTTCTGGCCGGGCACATAGTGCTCAGCGCTCAGCTCGGCGCCGACATCGACCAAATTGTCTTCAGACACGCGGAATTCGCCAAGCGTGCGCTTGGGTTCGACTTCGCCCTTGGCGAAGTGACCGCGCAGGGCCTTGGTGGTGTTCTTGGGCTTTTTGAAGCCAGCGCCGAGTTGGAGGGCGACGTAGCCGTCCTTCTCCTTGGTGCGCTGCGCCACGACCTGGCAGCCTTCGAGGCTGAGGACGGTGACGGGAACATGGACGCCGCTTTCATCGAAGAAGCGCGCCATGCCCAGCTTTTTGGCGATCACGCCGGTACGCATCGGCTTGGTCCCCTTAGAGCTTGATCTCGACGTCCACGCCGGCGGACAGGTCGAGCTTCATGAGCGCGTCCACGGTCTGCGGGGTGGGGTCGACGATGTCGAGCACGCGCTTATGCGTGCGGATTTCAAACTGCTCGCGCGACTTCTTGTCGATGTGCGGCGAGCGGTTGACGGTGAATTTCTCGATGAGGGTCGGCAGGGGGATGGGACCCCTGACGGTGGCGCCGGTGCGCTTAGCCGTGTTTACGATCTCGCGAGTGGAATGATCCAGCACGCGGTGATCGAAGGCCTTGAGCCGGATGCGGATGTTCTGACGATCCATATCGCTCTTAATTTTCCCTACAGACGGCGGTCCGCCCGCGTGACTTTGACCATTTCAAAGACCAACTCCGGAACCCCCAAAGCAAGAGGCGCCGTACGCGTAGCCCGCAAAAACGAATTCGGCCCTCGCGTCGCCGCGAAGGCTACCCCTAAGAACGCTGTGTTATGGCACGGCCTCAGGTCGTTCTGCGGACCGCGTCTGCGACAGAAGTCGCACAGCCGGTCCAACAGGAAGCGCGGTAGTACAGAGGCGACTCGCCTGCGTCAAGGCCTGCGAGCCGTTCCCTCCCCTTATCAGTCCTCTTCGACCCGGACTTCGCCCGAACCCATGACCGAGCGCTCAACGGCGCCGCGCACCTGGCGCACGCGGACGTCGCCAGATCCGACGATGGTGGCCTTGAGCGCGCCGGCTTCGCCGTTGAAGCGGACATCTCCGGAGCCTGCGACCGTGGCCGACATGGTGTCCACCCGTCCGTCGCCCACCGTGACGTCCCCGGAACCGGCCACCCGAGCCTGCAGGCGCGGGCCGGTGACCTCAGCCACCTTCACGTCGCCCGAGCCCGCCACGTCGGCCTCCAGTTCGCCCGCGACCTTGCGCATCGCCAAGTCACCGGAGCCGGCGACCCGCAAGACCGCCGATGCGGCGCTGCCCATGCGCATGTCGCCAGAGCCAGCCTGAGAGGCCTCGACCCGTCCAGCGACATTGGCGATGGTCCAGTCCCCACAGCCGGCGTTGGAGATCTTCAGGCTCTGGCTGCGTCCCACCGCCCCGAAGACAGCGCCGCCCACCTGCAGATCGACATCCATGGGCGTGCGAATGACCACCTGTGGCAGGTCGGCATAGGCCACCTCCCCGACGCCGGAGACCGTGACCCGCGAGCCTCCCCCGCGGGAGGAACAGTTGCGGATCTTCCGCGCCAGGTCGCCGTCGATGATCACCTGATCGCCCCGGGTGCGAACGCTCAATGGCAGACTCGGATTGGTGGTCAGCATCTCCACCCGGATGTCGCTGCGCGCCTCGGGGGCGATGATGACCCGGGCGACGGCGTCACGCACTTCGACCGAGGCGGCCTGAGCGGCGCCGGCCATGGAAAGACCAGCAGCAGCGAGACTGAGGGCTAGAATTGAACGGGCCATGGGCCGCTCCCTTGATTGATCTGACCACAGGCTAGCTGTGGCCGGCATGGGGGGCAGCTTAATTCGTGGTCATGACTTGGCGTTCATCTACGCCCCATGGCGGCGACACTCTCCTCGAACCGAGCCAACAGCGCCTCATGGCGCCATTGCTCACGGGCCTTGTCGCTCGACTGCACCAAGGCGGCGCAGGCGCCCCGGGGCGCTTGTTCGCCGATCTGGCCGCGGCAGACGGTGACTGGCTGGCGATAGCGGCCGGGGTCAGCCCAGAGCCCCTCCCCCGCCAGGAAGGAGAAGGCCAGGGCGTTGCGCGCTGATTGCTTCAGATCGGCATAGCTGGCCCCATAGGCGTGAGCCCGTTCGTACTCATGGGAAAGGTCGATACGCAGCAGGCCTGCGTCGTCGGTCGACAGGCTCACAGGCGTCCCCCGGTCGCGCAGCCAGGCATAGGGGTGGTCCTCGGGGCCCAGTCCAAGGATGACGGCGTTGGATGTCAGATTCACCTCCACCAGGACCCCCTTGCGCGCCATCTCAGCCACAAGGGCTTCGGCCCCCATCTCGTGGGGAAGGTCGACCCCATGCCCAATGCGCCGCGCGCCTGCGACCCGGACCGCTTGGGCGACGTGGTCACGGAGATGTTCTGGGGGCGCATAGTCAAAGGTCAGTTCGCCGGCATGCAGGGCCACAGGCGCCAGCTGTCCACGGCCAGTCAGAAATCCGACCATCTCCATGTGCAGGCTGTAGTTGGCCAAGGCGGTGGGATGATCCTCCGGCGCCACCATCTGCAGGCCCACCCACCGCCGGTCAGCCTGGACAAGGGCGACTCCGAGCTGAAGCTGGGCGAAGGTGGCCTCCGGCGGCAGGACCCGGATCGTCTGAACCAGGTAGCGGACCGTGACCTGGCAGCCTGGCCGCGCCGCCGGCGTGCCGCAGGCCAGAACCTGCCGGGCCCGAGCCTCCATGGCGTCTGTTGCATCGATGGCCGCGGTGACCAGGGCCGGCATGCCTGCGGCGTCGAGCTCGGCCTTCATCTGCGCCAGATCGTTCTTGAGCCCGACCGTCAGGCCAAGCGCGGCGGCGGGGCCGCCCTGCGGGGTGATCATGGCCTCAAGATAGAAGGTGTTCTGATGGGCGAGGTCGTCCATGACCACGGCCAGCATGTCCCCTGCCCGGCCAGACCCCAGACCGCTGATCCGGTCAAACACCCCAAAGAACTGGTCATGCCCCGACCGATCCAGAAAGCCCGGCTGGCGGGTGCTGAAGCTGTCCAGCAGGTCGGAATAGAGTTCGCCGTCGATGATGGCCTCGGCTGCGGGGCGCAGTCCCTCAGCCTCACAGGGCGGCGGCGCCAAGGCGAGTTTGGGCACATCGATACAACGCCCGTCCTCAGCCGCCCAGGCCAGCAGGGTTTCAGGGAAGACCGCCCCGGCGATGTGATTGTGAAGTTCGCCGCCCTTGGGCATGGCCTTGGTGAAGGCGATCCGCTCGCCCGCGCTCATGACCGACAGATCAGGCGCAGCGCTGGCGGTCCCAGCAAGCCAAAGGGCTAGGGCGAACGCCCCCGCGCTGATGAAGGTCTTCAGATATCCCATGGCCCCACCCCTGACGCGCTGGCTCTCCGGCCGTCCTACCGATAGCGCCTCGCCGCCATCAAGCCAGGAACTTCCCCAAAGGAAAAGGCCGCCGGGGTTTCCCCTGGCGGCCTTGGCCTTCGTGTCAGGCTGTGAGGCCTGAAGACTATTCGACGATCTTGGCCACGACGCCGGCGCCGACGGTGCGGCCGCCTTCGCGGA
>Ga0209347_1001411_pt1 | contig 39672 bp, 39 predicted proteins | sample AutmiccommuBRH23_FD_187382 | JGI IMG/M metagenome (GOLD analysis project Ga0209347, IMG submission 187382) | Deep subsurface microbial communities from Mt. Terri, Switzerland - Autotrophic microbial communities BRH/23 (SPAdes) (version 2) | ecosystem: Environmental > Aquatic > Deep subsurface >... | reverse complement strand
GTCGCCCGAGTTGACCTTCTGCTTGATGGTGGTGGTGAAGTCCTGGTCGGCGGTGTACTGGATGTCGATGCCGCTCTGCTGCTCCCACGCGGTCAGGGACGACTCGAAGGCCTTCTGCTCGGCACCGCCGAACGCACCGAGGATCGTCACCTTCTTGTCCCCGTCCGGACTGCCGCCGTCCACGAAGCCGCCGAGACCGGCGCCGCCGGCCCCGCCCGTGGGGTTGGGGTTCTGGAGGCATCCCGTCAGCAAGGTCATGGCGACCGCCACGCCCCCCGCCAGCACGACTCGTTTACGGATACCGCTCATTCGCCACTCCTCGTCGTGAGTTGTGCCATCCGGGCAGCTGTGCCCGTGAGGTGAGTCACACCACCGCTCTCATTCCTACCCTTTAGCGTGGGCCGAAACCAGTAGGTGCGACGAAACGTTGCCAACGGGTTGCCACCGGCCCCAGACGACAGCAAAGGGCCCCCGGCACGCCGGGGGCCCTTCCGTTCCTCGCTCGTGTCCTCACGCCTTGGCTCAGGCGCGCTCTCTGGCGCCTGAGCCGAACCGGCGCTCCGGGCCTCGCTCGTTCCTCGCTCGTGTCCTCACGCCTTGGCTCAGGCGCAGACCCCGTCCTTGCACTCGTGATCGAACAGCGCCTTCGCGAGTACGGTCGTCATGTCGGCCGGGTTCTCGGCGCCGTAGTAGTCGGAGTAGGAGCTTCGGGAGATCTTGCGGAGCGATTCGGCGTCGACGCCGGGGCCGATCCCGATGGTCGTGATGGCGATCGGCCGCTTCGGATCGGTCGCGTCCTTGATCTTGGCGAGCAGCTGCTCGAGCGAGAGCCCGCCACCGGGGTCCTCGTTCTTGCCGTCCGTGAGGATGACGACGGCGTTGACCCGCTGCGGGTCGTAGCTCGCCTTCACCTTGGAGTAGGCGGCCCAGATCGTGTCGTAGAGGCCGGTCCAGCCGTCGACCTCCTTGCTCAGCGAGGCCGCAGCGGTCGCCATCCGGGCACGTTGGGCGTCATCACTGAGCAGGCCGAGCGGAACGAGCTCCTTGTAGTCGCGGCCACCGCCCTTGTCGCTGGAGAAGACCCAGAGGCCGAGCTTGGTCGAACGGGGGAGGGCGTTGAGCGCGATCCCGGCCGCCTCCTGGGTGATCCGAACCCGCGTCGTGTTGCCGACCTTCTCGTTCATCGAGCCGGAGACGTCGAAGACGGAGAGCAGCTGGAAGCTCGTCGTCGCGGCCTGCCACACGTCGATCGCGGCGGTCACCTGGGCGGCGTTCGGCGTCGAGCCCGGCTTGATCTCGCCGATGCTGCCGGGCGGTGTGGGGAGGGTCACCGGGACCGCGGTCGAGCGCAGCCCGAACGACGCGAGCGTCTTGGCTGCCTCCTCGGAGCGGAGGAACGCGCGCAGCGCCTCGATGCCCTGCGCCTTGGCCGGGTTGGTCGACACGTTGATCAGGGTGTACTCGAAGGACGGCGTCCCCTCTGCGGGGATGACGGCCACCATCTTGTGCTGCGGGTTGACCCGGTTGTGCTCGGCGAGGGCCGCCTCCGAGGTGGGGAAGGCGCTCGCCTTGGCCGGCTCGGAGGTGTAGGTGGCGAAGAGCTGGTCGTCCGAGGCCGCCATCTGCTGCGCGAGCTTGGGGATGATGACCCGGCCCTGCTCCGGGCTGAGCAGCGGCAGCGTCGTCGACAGGGTGAGCATCCCGGCGGTGGTGCTCCGCGGGTCGCTCATCCGGATGGGCGAATCGGAGGCGACGAGCTCGAGCCAGGCGGGCTGCGCGTCGAGCTTGGCGGCCTCGGCGGGGTCCATCGCGACCACGAGCGGGCTCTCGGCGAACGGCGTGGCGATCTTGGCGTTGAGGCCCGCTGCCTGGTTGACCTTCTGGACCCAGAGGGGGGAGTCCGGGATCCAGCCGTCCGGGCGGTTGGGCTGGCCCTTGCCGAGCCCGATCATCGCCTCGATCGGTTTGCGGGAGATGACCTGGTAGTCGACGCAGGGGGAGCTCGGGTCGGCCTGGAAGGCCTTGACGAGCGCGACCGCGGCCGGCTGCATCGAGGGGGCGGACCACAGGGTCACGGGCGTCTGCGTCGAGCACCGCTTGGTCGGGGCGGAGGCGACGACCGGGGCGGTCTGCGGGGCCGTGTCGCGGCCCATCCACCAGGCGACCCCACCGATGCCTCCGCCGATGACGGCGAGGATCGCGACGACGGCCCCCAGTCTCCGCCGGCGCCGGGCGGCAGCGATGCGCGCCTCAAGCGCCTTCCGCGCCGCCCGCGTCTCGGTCAGGCTCTGCTCGTAGGGACCGGATGGACGCTGTGGAGGTAGGGGGTTGGTCACGGGTGATCCTCACATGAAGACGCCCCGGGGGATGGGCGTCGAGACATGAACCACCGAGCAACCTACTCGGGGATTCGCGCCGATTGTCGCGGGTGACAGTCGGTCTTGTCGAATGGCTGGTCATCCACCGGAGAGGTCGGTCCGGGTCGGCGCGTGCGCGCCCGGGTGGGCGACGGTCAGCCGGCTGGTGGCGACGGCTCGTTCGAGCGCGGGCACGACGTCGCCGATGTCCGCGCGCCGCAAGCGGTTTCGGGCCTCGGGCCCGCCGGCCAGGCCGGCGTCGAGCAGCCCGGACACGAGGCCGGCCATGAAGGAGTCGCCGGCGCCGACCGTGTCGACCACGGTGACGGGGGGGACGGACGTGGTGTGGGTCTCACCCGTCCGGGACAGGGTGGCGGTGGCGCCCTGGCCGCCGCGGGTGACGACGACGAGGGCCGCTCCCTGCGCGCACCAGTCGGCGACGACGTCCGCGACGCTCTCGTCGGGGCGCAGCCAGGCGATGTCCTCGTCCGACACCTTGACGACGTCGGCGAGGGCGACGCACTCCTCGATCAGGCTCCGGGCGTGCACCGGGTCGCCCATCAGCGTGGGCCGGGCGTTGGGGTCATAGGAGATGGTCGCCGTCGACCGCGCGACCCGCAGGGTGTCACGGACGGCGCTGCCGCCCGGCTCGAGGACGGCGGCGATGCTGCCCGTGTGGACGTGCCCGTAGTCCGGCAGGCCCGGAACGGCGGGGAGCTGCCACTCGAGGTCGAAGCGGTAGGTCGCTGCGCCCTGCTCGTCGAGGGTCGCGTGCGCCACCGACGTGAACGGCGCACCCTGGGAGCCCGGGGTCAGGTCGACGTTGCGCTCGCGGCAGTGGTCGGCGATCCGGTTGCCGTGGTCGTCCGTGGCGATCCAGGTCGCGAGTGAGACCGGGTGCTCGAGCGCCGCGAGGCCGATCGCGACGTTGGCCGGGCTGCCGCCGACGTGCTCCTCACCGGCACCGGTCGCCCTGGTCACCGCGTCGATCAGCGCCTCGCCGATGACAAGGGTGCGCGCGCGGGGGCCCGCTGCTGACGAAGACGCAGGCATGGACGGGTCCGTCAGTCCTCGACCATGTCGGCTGCCCCGAACCAGCCGGGTCGGGTGAAGTTGTGCTCGCTCTCGATGGTGCGGATGGTGCCGCTGCGCGAGCGCATGACGAGCGAGTGGGTGCGCGCGGAGTTGCTGCCGTAGCGGACGCCGCGGAGCAGCTCGCCGTCGGTGATGCCGGTCGCGACGAAGAAGCAGTCGCTCGTCACCAGGTCCTCGGTGGACAGGACGCGCTCGAGGTCGTGGCCGGCGTCGAGCGCCCGCTGCTTCTCGTCGTCGTCCTTGGGCCAGAGGCGACCCTGGATCACTCCGCCGACGCACTTGATCGCGCAGGCGGCGATGATGCCCTCGGGCGTGCCGCCGACCCCGAGCAGGAGGTCGACACCGGTCCCGGGCCGGGCCGCCATGACGGCACCGGCGACGTCGCCGTCGGTGATGTAGCGGATCCGGGCGCCCGTGGCCCGGACGGCGTCGGCGAGCTCGTCGTGGCGCGGGCGGTCGAGCATGACGACGGTCACATCGGCCGGGGTCTCGTTCTTCGCCTTGGCCACGCGGCGGATGTTCTCCGCGACGGGGAGGCGGATGTCGACGACGTCGGCCGCGTCGGGCCCGGTGGCGAGCTTGTCCATGTAGAAGACGGCGGACGGGTCGTACATCGCACCCCGGTTGGCGACGGCCATGACTGAGACGGCGTTGGGCATGCCCTTGGCGGTCAGCGTCGTCCCGTCGATGGGGTCGACGGCCACGTCGTACTCGCGGCCGGTGCCGTCCCCGACGTGCTCGCCGTTGTAGAGCATCGGGGCATTGTCCTTCTCGCCCTCGCCGATGACGACGATGCCGTTCATGCTGACCGTCGAGATCATCGCCCGCATCGCCTCGACGGCGGCCCCGTCGGCCTTGTTCTTCTCCCCGCGGCCGACCCAGCGCCCACCGGCCATCGCTGCTGCCTCGGTGACTCGGACGAGCTCGAGGGCTAGGTTGCGATCGGGGGGGCTGTGCTTCATCGGATCCTCCGGCTCTGCGTCATCGCGGACTCCGCCAGCCTATCGGTCCGTCCAGGCGGTCACCGACCTGCCACCGACCCAGCCCGAGCAGCGTTCGGTGGAGCGGGTTTGGCTGCGGTCCGCCACCTCGGGGACGATGGTCCCATGACCGCCCCGGAGACCGTCCCGCCGAGTGACGTGCCGAGTGACGTGCCGAGCGACGCGCCGCGTCCGAGCCGCTACTCGATGGGCTCCCTTCCCAACATGCTGCGGTCGCTGCTCTTCATCGGCCTCCTCGTCGCCGCTCTCGTCGCGATCGTGCCCCGGATCAGCGAGGTGCAGCGCCCGGCGGTCGACGCCGTCGGCAAGGCGCGGGCGACGGTCGCCGAGACAGGCCGGTCGCTCGAGCTGCCCCAGGGCCTCGGCGCGGGCTGGGTCCCGACGGTGGCGACCTACGGCCCCGGGACCGAGAACGTCCCCACCTTCACCACGGTGTGGCAGACGCCCGCTGGTGGCGACATCGCGCTCAAGGAGGCGGTCGACGCCACCGACGGCTGGGTCGCCCGGTCGGTCAACGACGGCACGCGGGACGGCTCCGTCACGGTGGCCGGGCGCACCTTCGAGCGGTACGTGGCGCGGGGCGGGTCGCAGGTCAGCTACGTCGAGCCGGCGGCGGGCGCCGACGACACGACGCTCGTCGCGAGCGGCACCGCGGCCGAGGACGAGCTCAAGGCCTTCGTCGCCGCACTGCGCGACGTCCCCCCGGCCCCCTGACGCTTCCGCAACACACCCGCTTGTCGCGTGGTGGTGCCTTCTGCAGGCGGTGGGTCCAGACGGTAAGCGGGTGTGTTGCGTTGGAAGTGGGGGTATGCCGCTGGGCTCGCTTGGCGGGTCATTCCCCGGGCTCGTCGGGGCGGGCCGTGTCGCGCGCCCCCGTGGCTCGCTCGATCTCGGCCTGCGCACCGTCGAGCCACCTCTGGCAGTGGGCCGCCAGCGCCTCACCGCGACGCCAGAGGTGCATCGAGTCCTCGAGCGGCGCCTGCCCGGCCTCGAGCTTGGCGACGATCCCGATGAGCTCCTCGCGGGCGTCCTCGTAGCGCAGCTGCGCGATGTCGGGGAACGTCGTCTGGGAGTCGGTCTCGGCCATGGTGACAGCCTATGACGCGGTCCGCCGGGCACGCTTCGTCGGCGTGGCCGTGCCCTTGGAGGTGCCCGTGGAGGTGCCCTTGGAGGTGGTCCTTGAGCCGGCCGGGGACCTGCCCTGGGCAGGGGCATCGCGCTCGGGTGGCGGGTCGACACCATCGCTGACCGGGCGCACGCCGAAGTCACCGCGAGCGACCCGGACCCGGAGCAGCTCGCCGATCCCGACGTCGTCCTGGTCCATGACGATCCGTCCGTCGCGGTGCTGGACGACGGCGTAGCCCCGGTCGAGCGTCGACTGGGGGGACAGGGCCGCGACCTGGCGCAGCAGGTGCTCGACCTGGTCGCCGGCGCGGGTGAGACGGCCCTCCATGCGCACCGCGGCCCGCTCCCGGAGCGCCTCGATCTCGGTCCGGCGCAGCCGGACCTGGGCGACCGGGTCGGCGAGGACCGGCCGGCTCAGCAGCGAGCGCAGCCCGCGTCGCTCGACCTCGACCCGGCGGCCCAGGGCCAGCCGGAGCCGGTCGCGGCCACCCGTCACGAGTGCGGTCTCGCGGGCTGCGTCGGGCACGACCTTCTTGCCCGCGTCGGTCGGCGTCGACGCGCGCCAGTCCGCGACGAGGTCGAGCAGGGGCTGGTCGACGTCGTGGCCGATGGCGCTGATGACCGGGGTGCGCGCGGCGGCGACGGCCCGGATCATCGCCTCGTTCGAGAAGGGCAGCAGCTCCTCCAGGGCGCCGCCGCCCCGGGCGATGACGATGACGTCGACCTCGGGGTGTGCGTCGAGGTCGACGAGCGCGGCGCAGACCTCGGTCACGGCCGTGCTGCCCTGGACGGCGACCTCCCGGATCTCGAAGCGCACGGCCGGCCACCGCCGCCGGGCGTTCTCGACGACGTCCTTCTCCGCTGCCGAGCTGCGCCCCGTGATGAGGCCGACCCGCTGGGGCAGGAACGGGATGGGCTTCTTGCGGTCCGCGTCGAAGACCCCCTCCGCGGCCAGGGTCCGCTTGAGGATCTCGACCCGCGCGAGGAGGTCGCCGATGCCGACCGGGCGGATCTGCCTCCCCTCGAGCTGCAGGGTCCCGCGCTTGGTCCAGAAGGTCGGCTTGGCCTGGAGCACGACCCGGGCGCCCTGGGTCAGCGGGATGGGCATCGCGTTGACGGCGTTCATCGAGACCGAGACCGACAGGGACATGTCGACGTCCGGGTCCCGCAGGGTGAGGAAGGCGGTCCCGCCCCGGGGGCTGAACTGGATGACCTGGCCCTCGACCCAGAGCTGGGACATCTTGTCGACGTAGTCCGCGATCTTGAGGCTGAGGACCCGCACCGGCCACGGCTGCTCGGCGGTGGTCTCGGCCGCCCGCTCCGGCAGCGGTCCCATCGTGCTCACGGGGGTCACCCTACGGCCCGCCACCGACCCCGGGAGGTGGGACGGGGCTGGGAGCGAGCCCAGCGGCATACGGTCACGATTGGGGAGGTCACCGCCCGCCCACCTACCATGGACGCATGAGTCAGCCCGAGAAGAAGGTTCTCCTTGCCGCCCCCCGCGGCTACTGCGCGGGCGTCGACCGCGCGGTGGTGACGGTGGAGAAGGCGCTCGAGCTCTACGGTCCGCCGGTCTACGTCCGCAAGCAGATCGTGCACAACAAGCACGTCGTCAGCACGCTCGAGCGACGCGGCGCGATCTTCGTCGACGAGACGGAGGAGGTGCCCGAGGGCGCCACCGTCATCTTCTCCGCGCACGGTGTCGCCCCCGTCGTCCACGAGGAGGCCCGCACCCGCAGCCTCAAGACGATCGACGCGACCTGCCCGCTCGTGACCAAGGTGCACCGGGAGGCGGTGCGGTTCGCGAGCGACGACTACGACATCCTCCTCATCGGGCACGAGGGGCACGAGGAGGTCATCGGCACCTCGGGTGAGGCTCCCGAGCACATCACCATCGTCGACGGCCCCGCCGACGTCGACAACGTCACCGTCCGCGACCCCGAGAAGGTCGTCTGGCTCTCGCAGACGACGCTGTCCGTCGACGAGACGATGGAGACGGTCAAGCGGCTCAAGGAGAAGTTCCCGGCCCTGCAGAACCCGCCGAGCGACGACATCTGCTACGCCACGCAGAACCGCCAGCTCGCCGTGAAGCAGATGGCCCCCGACACCGACCTCATGATCGTCGTCGGCTCGCGCAACTCCTCCAACTCCGTGCGCCTCGTCGAGGTCGCGCTCGAGCACGGCGCGCGGGCCGGGCACCTCGTCGACTTCGCCGACGAGATCGACGAGGCGTGGCTCGAGGGCGTCACCACCGTCGGCGTCACGTCCGGCGCGAGCGTGCCCGAGGTGCTCGTGCGGGACGTCCTGTCCTGGCTCGCCGAGCGTGGCTACGCCACGGTGGAGCCGGTCGTCGCGGCCGAGGAGTCGCTCCTCTTCGCCCTGCCGCACGAGCTGAGCCGCGACATCAAGCGTCTCTCCGGGTCCGAGGCGGACTCGGTGCGCCACGACGGGGCCTTCGAGGACGCCGGGTCGCTGCACTGACCCGACTGACCGGCGTCCCACGGGCGCTCGTCCACACGGGTCCGGACGTGGCGGGACGCCGGGCCGCTCTTTGACCCGACGCCACGTCGGGTGACCCGTACCCGAAGGACGGCCCTTCGCCTGCGCGGTCACTGACCGCCGTTGAGGGCGGCGGTGATCGCCGGGGCCAGGTCGCCGGCCTGCTGCACCGCGGTGTAGGTCCCGCCGGCCGAGGCGGCGACCTCGGTCAGCAGCTTGGCGTCCGGCTTCGGGCCGACGCCGATGATGACGAGGCGCACGGCCGGCTCGGTGGAGCTGCGGCGCAGGGCCGCCTTGACCGCACCGAGGGAGGCGCCGAAGTCGTCGTCGTTGGGCCCGGCGGTGACGACGACGGCCGTGTTCGCGCGCCCGGGCTGGCCCCCCGTCCGGGCGGCGTCGACCGCGGCGATGACCGTGTCGTAGAGCCCGCGGCCGCCGCCCGCGACCGACGGCAGGGACTCGAGCCCCTGCGCGATCGCCTGCAGCTGCCGAGGCCCGCTCAGCCCAGCGGGCGCGACGACGACGCGGTGGTCCTCTCCCTTGGGGCCGAGGTGCTGCCCGTAGAGCCACACCCCGACCTTCGAGCGGTCCGACAGCGCCGCGAGGCCGATCTGGGCGCCCCGGGTGATGTGGTCGAGGATCGTCTCCCCGTCGAGCCTCGTGAGCGTGGTCGCCGAGGTGTCGAGGGCGAGGATGCCGTGTGGCGCCGGCTGGAGTGCGGCCCACGTGTCGCGCAGCTTCTCGGTGGCCGCGAGGCTCGGGGCCGGCAGCGGCTGCACCGTCCCTCGCACGGGCGTCGTCGCTGTCGAGGGTGCCGCCCCGGGTTGCCCCGGCGCCGCCCCGGGTTGCCCCGGCGCCGCCCCGGGTTGCCCCGGCGCCGTGAAGCCGTGGGTCGTCACCACGGTGCGGGCCTCGTCGGAGGCGAGGAAGTCGCGCAGGCTCCGCAGGACCCGGGAGGCCACGGTGCCGTCCGCCACGGCCACGAGCGAGTACTCGAGGACGGGCGACCCCTCGGCCGGGGCGACCCCGGTCAGGGGCGAGCGGGGGTTTGCCGCGTTGTAGCGGGCCAGCTCGGCCAGCGACACGGGAGTGGTCACGTTCCGACCGGGGTCGCTGGCGGCGACCAGCGCCGAGGCGGCTACGGGCACCGAACCGCTCGTCTCGGCCACCTGGCGCAGGGCCGACTCGGCGGCCTCCCGGGACTGGGGGAGGTGGGCGGCTGAGGCCGCGAGGCTGAGCAGGCCGACGGTCGACGTCGCCGGGTCCGGCAGGACGAGCCGCAGGTCCTCCTCTGCCGGCGCGACCACCTGCGGCCAGCCGGAGCCCTCGGCCTCGTCGGCGTCAGGGCCCGTCATGGCCAGCACGACCGGCGAGGCGGCGAAGGGCTCGTCGGCGACAAGTCCGAGGCCGGCGCGGCTGTTGGCCTGCTCGAGCCAGAGGTCGGCGTCGAGGACCCAGGCGTCCGGGCGCGTCGGGCCGGCCAGGGACTGGGCGACGGTGCTCCCCTCGAGCGGGACGACCGTGAAGCTCGCGCACGGCACTCCCGGCTGCGCGTTGAAGGCCTCGACCACCTCGGCGAACGCCGGCGCCATGGCGGAGGGGACGGCCACGGTGAGGTTCGCCGGCCGCTTGCAGCCCGAGGCGACGCGTTGGCTCGTCGGTGCCTCGGGGACGACTCCCGGGGCCGCGAGCTGGGTGGGGGTCCCGTCGCGGAGCAGCTGGAGACCCACCCCGCCTGCGGCCACGAGGGCGACGGCACCAGCGGCGGCGACACTGATCCGCACCTGGCGTCGCCGTTGCTGCTGGCGCTTCACGGCCTGCTGCACGCGCTCGCGGTTGTCGACGAGGGAGGCCTCGTACGGCCCGATCCGCCGGCTCCCCGCACGAGGCGAGTCCGTGGTGTCGTCCCTGCCTGTCTCGCTGCGCCCACCGAAGTCCACGACCGGAGTATGGGCCGATCCGAGCGAGCGGCCAACCGAGGGTCAGCGGCCTCCGCGCGGGCCGTCAGGGGGGTCGGGCATATCGGTCAAGTGCCTGAAATAGCTTGTGCCCCAGTCCTTTCGAGCGAGAGTCAGGCACCCGGTGAGGCAGGCTTGTTCACCTTGTCGACACCGTGGTGGCGACAGGAGTTCACCGAGTGTGCGGCCGGAGTTCCAGTGAGCTTGTCAGCTGCCCAACAGTCCTCGGAGCGTGGGGAGCAGGTCGTTGGGCTCGGCGGCGTTGACGTAGCGCCCACCCGTGAGCTGGGCGAAGGGAGTCATGGCCTTGGCGTCCGGCTCACTGCCGAAGCCGACGATGGTGATGCGGATCGGGTTGCGTGGGTCGACGAGCTTCTTGACCCTGCTGAGCGCCACGCTGAGGGAGGCGCCGTAGTCGTCGTCGTTGAGCCCGTCGGTGACGATGACGACGGAGTTGAGCTGGCCCTTGGTGTAGGTCGCCCGGGCCCGCTGGTAGGTGGCCACGATCGTGTCGTAGAGCCCTCGCCCGCCGCCGACCGAGCGGGTCAGCCCCGCCACCTGCTCGCGCAGGTCGAGCAGGTGCGACGAGTGGCCCACCGGTGCGGCGTTGAGCAGGGGGCGGAAGTCGTCGCCCTGCTTGCCGATGTGCAGGGAGTAGGCCCACAGCCCGAGCCGGCTCGAGCCCGGCATCCCGGCGATCGCCTGGAGGGTCGCCTCCTGCATCACCGCGAGGCGCGTGCCCTGGTCGGTCCGGCGCAGCATCGACCCCGAGACGTCGAGAGCGAGCAGGGTCTGGTGCTTGGGGGTGGCGGCGGCCCAGGCGGCCCGGACGGACTTGAGGGCCGCGGCGTCCGGGGCCGGTTGGTCCGTGACGGTTCCGTAGAGCGGCGAGGGCATCTGGGGCTCGGGACCTCCGGGCGTGGCGAACCCTGCTTCCGAGAAGGCCGTCTTGGCCTCGTCGGTCGTGAGGTAGGCGGCGAAGTCGGCGACGAGCTCGGCGACCTCGGGCTGGTCGGTGAGGGTGACCAGGCGGTACCCGAGGAACGCGGCCCCGTCGACGGGTGCCACGGCAGCGAGGGCCTGGGCGTCGTTCGACTCGTTGTGGGCCAGCAGCTGGGCCGCCGACACGACGACGCCGAGGGGGGTCGCGGACTCCGCCACGGCCGCGAGGCCCGGCGCGGGTGCGGAGGCGTTGGCCTGGGCCACGGCAGCCACCCGGTCCGGCGGCAGGCCACCGGCGGCGGACGCGAGCGCTGCCGCGCCGACGGCGTAACGGGCCGGGTCGGGGACGCGGACCGGGGTCCGGGACGTGATCGCCGCGGACCACTTCGCCTGGTCGCCGATCTCCTCCGCCGCGGGGACCGGGAGGGCCACGACGACGCCGGTCGAGGCGAAGGGCTCCGGGACGGTGATCTCCCGGCCGGCGAGCGTCCCTGCGCGGGCGATCCACTCAGCGGAGTCGGTGACCCACGCGTCGGGCTCTGCTGCCGTGCCGACCGTCCCCGAGACGGTGAAGGACTCGACGGGCTCGATGGTGAAGGCGGCGCACGGGCCGCTCGCCTCCTTGCTCAGGGTCTCGGCCAGGGCGGCGAGGACCGGCGCCACGGCGGGAGCGGCGGCGATGGTCACGGCGGTGGCGTCGGTGCAGGACACCGGAGCCGCGGCCGTGGCGGGCACGGACGTGGGCGGGGCGGCGGGAGTGAGCAGCCGCCAGCCGACGAAGCCGACCGCGACGAGGGCGACCACGGTGACGGCGGCGATGAGGGCGTGGCGGCGACGGGCCGCCCGCATCCGCGCCCGGTGGGCCACCTCGGCCTGATGGGCCGACTCCTGGAGCGAGGCCTCGTAGGGTCCGACGCGCCGTTGCGGTCTGGTTGGCTCCTCTTCCGGCACGGGCCCCCCACCCGCGGTCACTTCACACCACCTGTCACGGACGCAATTCTCGGGGGACAGTCGGTGGAAGTCCACCGTCTCGGGCGCGTCGGAGTTGCCCGCTTCGCCGGATCTGCGCAGGTGGTGGCCGCTTTCGCCGGGCGGGCCGGGTCAGGAGCCGGGGCCCGGCAGCCCGTGCGGGACCGCGAGCTCGGCCCGCTGGCAGCGGCGCTCGACGCTCAGGCGCTCGCTTCGCGGCGGTCGTCACGGTCGTCATGGTCGGCGCGCTCGTCGCCCGGCCCCACGTCCAGCACCCGTTCGCGCGCGAGGTGAACTTCGTCACGTGCCGTGCGGCTCAGCTCGCCGAGCCCGGCCTCGTCGAGGAGCTCTGGGGCACTGAGGGCCCGGGGCGATGCCTCGAGGGGGAGTGGCTCGGGCTGCTCGTCCGGCTGGGCGATCCCGAGCTCGCGCAGCCGCCGTGCCGTGACGAAGACCCGCGACTCGAGCGTCCCGACGAACCGGTTGTAGTTCTCGACGCTCCGGGCGAGCGACTGGCCCATCGCCGAGACGTGGCCGCCCAGGGTCGAGAGCCGGGCGTGCAGGTCCTGGCCGAGGGCGAGGAGGTCGCGGGCGTTCTGCTCGAGGGCGTCCTGCTGCCAGACCGCGCCGATGGTGCGCAGCACCGCGAAGAGGGTGCCGGGCGACGCGAGGACGACCTTGCGGCTCAGGGCGTGCTCGTAGAGGCCGGGGTCGTCGGCGAGCGCCGCACCGAGGATCGCCTCGCCGGGCACGAAGCAGACGACCACCTCGGGAGAGCGGGTGAAGGCGCTCCAGTACGCCTTCCCGGCGAGGGCCTCGACGTGCCGGCGCAGCGACGTGGCGTGGGCGCCGAGGAGCTCGGTGCGCTCCTGGGCGCTGACCGACTCGCCCTGCGCCTGGAGGAAGTGGGACATCGGGGCCTTGCTGTCGATGACGACGTGCCGCCCGCCCGGCAGGTTGACGACGACGTCGGGGCGGATCGTCGCCCCGTGGCTCGAGGTCAACGTCACCTGCTCGTCGAAGTCACAACGGGCGAGCAGCCCGGACAGCTCGAGCACCCGGCGGAGCTGAACCTCACCCCACGCGCCGCGGACCGACGAGGCGTTGAGCGCGCTCGCGAGGGTCGCCGTCTCTGACCGGAGCGACTCGGTCGCCCGGCTGACCGAGGAGAGCCGCTCGCCGAGCTCGCCGAACTGCTCCACCCGGTCGCGCTCGAGGGCGCCGACCTGGCGCTCGACCCGACCGATGGTGTCGCGCAGCGGGGCCAGCAGGGCTGCGGCGTCGGCCGACTCGGCCCGGGCCAGCTCGAGGTCGTCGAGTCGCTGACGCAGCACGTCTCGCTCCGCCTCCGCGGCGGTGGCCCGGGACAGGAGCGAACCGCGCACCCAGAGGGAGGCGATCAGCCCGCCGAGGAGCAGGCCCGTGACGAGACCGGTGAACAGCGCTGCTGGGTCCATGCGGCAACCGTGTCAGAGGGCACCGACAGCGCCCGGCAGGCCACGCCGTCGGGGCCATCTGCTAGACACCGTGCTTGTGAGCGAGTACGACGACGTCATCCGGCTGGAGCCGACCGACCACCCCGACCGCAGGCAGGGCGCCTTCACCGAGTCGTGGATGATCGGCAACGCCGTCAACGGCGGAGTCGTCATGGCGGCCGGCCTCACGGCGCTGCGGCAGCACCTCTCCACCGACCCGCAGGAGGTGGCCGAGCACGTCGACCCCGTCGTCCTCAGCGCCTACTTCATGACCGCGTCCGCCCCGGGCCCCTTCACCGCGACGACCGAGCTGATGCGCGCCGGGCGTCGCCTCACGACCGGCCAGGTCAGCGTGTGGCAGGACGTCGACGGCGAGCCCACCGAGCGGATGCGGGCCATCGCCTCCTTCGGCAACCTCGACGGTGCCGACACCTACCGCCAGTCCACCCCGCCGGACCTGCCGCCGCCCGACGAGTGCGTCTCCGCGCAGCAGGCCCCGCCGGACTTCCTGCGCCACAACCACTTCCTCGAGCGCGTCGACATCCGGCTCGACCCGGCGACGGCCGGCTGGGCCGTGGGAAAGCCGTCGATGCGCGGGCTCATCCAGGGCTGGCTCCGGCTGCGCGACCCGCGCGAGCCCGACACGACGATGCTCGCGCTCGCCCTCGACGCGTTCCCGCCGGTCGCCTTCGACCTCGGCCTCTACGGGTGGACCCCGACGCTCGAGTTCACCGGCCACATCCGCCGCCGGCCGGCCCCGGGCTGGCTCCGCGTCGTCCTCACCACCGAGAACGTCGGCGGTGGGCTGATGGAGGAGGACCGCCGGATCTGGGACTCCACCGGGTCGCTCGTGGCCCAGTCCCGCCAGCTGTGCGGCGTCCGGCCCGCCTGACCACGGGAGGGCTGGGAGGGTGCGAAGGATGGGAGCGAGCTCAGCGGCATACGGGATGGTCGGGAGCCAGCCACACGGCCACTAGACTCTTGACCCCGTGGCACTCACCATCGGAATCGTCGGTCTCCCCAACGTCGGCAAGTCGACGCTCTTCAACGCGCTGACCAAGAACAGCGTCCTCGCGGCGAACTACCCGTTCGCGACGATCGAGCCCAACATCGGGGTCGTCCCGTTGCCCGACGAGCGGCTGGCCACGCTCGCCGAGATCTTCGGGAGCGAGCGGATCCTGCCGGCGACGGTGAGCTTCGTCGACATCGCCGGGCTCGTCCGCGGCGCCAGCGTGGGGGAGGGACTCGGCAACAAGTTCCTCGCCAACATCCGCGAGTCCGATGCGATCTGCCAGGTCGTGCGCGTCTTCACCGACGACGACGTCGTCCACGTCGACGGCAAGGTCGATCCCCGCGGCGACATCGAGACCGTCGAGACCGAGCTCGTCCTCGCCGACCTCCAGACCCTGGAGAAGGCCGTCCCGCGCCTCGAGAAGGACGCCCGGATCAACAAGGACAAGAAGGCCGCCCTCGACAACGCGCTCGCCGCGCAGCAGGTGCTCGAGGAAGGCAGGACGCTGTATGCCGCTGGGCTCGCTTCCGGGGTCGACCTGGCCGAGGCGAGGGGGCTGGGTCTGCTGACGACGAAGCCCTTCATCTACGTGTTCAACCTCGACGAGGACCAGCTCGCCGACGCGGACCTCAAGACGGAGCTCGCGGCGTCGGTCGCCCCGGCCGACGCGGTCTTCCTCAACGCCAAGCTCGAGATGGACCTGATGGACATGGACGCCGAGGAGGCGCTCGAGCTGCTCCAGTCCTTCGGCGCCGAGGAGTCGGGGATGAACCAGCTCGCGCGGCAGGGGTTCCACACGCTCGGGCTGCAAACCTACCTCACGGCAGGGCCCAAGGAGACGCGGGCGTGGACGATCGGCAAGGGCTGGACCGCTCCCCAGGCTGCGGGCGTCATCCACACGGACTTCCAGCGCGGGTTCATCAAGGCGGAGGTCGTGTCCTTCGATGACCTGGTGGCCGCGGGCTCGATGGTGGCGGCCAAGGCGGCCGGCAAGGTGCGCATCGAGGGCAAGGACTACGTGATGCAGGACGGCGACGTCGTCGAGTTCCGACACTCTGCAACTACTAAGTAGGGTGGCCCGGCCGGTGGGGAGGACAACCCACCATGAGCACAACAACCGCCCTCATCCGCGAGGTCGCGGACCTCATCAGCGAGGCGAACATCCTCGCCGGCCGCTGGGCACTCACCGACGACAGCGAGGCGGAGCGGGCAGCCTTCCGCGCCCGGAAGGCGCAGCTGCTCGACCGCCTCACCGTCGAGACCTCCCCGACCCACCTCGCGGCGGAGGTGACCCGATGAGCACCCCGCGCGAACTCCGCTGGCTCTGGCTTCGTGAACCGCGCCAGCAGCTCGCCTACATCCTGTCCGACTGGGGCGGCGCCCTCGCCCGGCTCGGGAACCGGATCGACCGGGACGCCGCGGGAGACTACAGCCTCGGCTACAGCGAGGGCCTGAAGATGGCCGCGGTCCACGTCATCGCCACGACCGCGATGAAGCGCGAGGCCGGCGTCAAGCTCTTCCAGCGGCTCGGGATGCCCACCGACCCGGACACCCTCGCCAAGTTCGGGCTGGCCGATCCCGTCGAGGAGTCGAAGCAGCGCGCCCGTCAGGCTTTCGAGGATCGCCACAGCACCCTCTGAGCCACGCACAGCAGCGCCCCCGACCTGGGCTAGTGGTCGGGGGGCGCTGTCGTGTCCTGTGGCCCGTCAGGGTATGTAGCGGCCCTGCCCGAACTGCTTGGGTACAACGGGGATCTCGATGGTGCCGAAGCGGGCCCGGATGTCCGCACGGACGGCCTGCACCTGAGCGGCGGACGGACCGTTGATGCCGACGGGGATCAGGATCTGTTGCCCGGTCAGCCTGTCCTTCACGACGTTGTAGAGGTTGCCCGCGGCGTCCGAGATCGTCGTCTGCGAGTCGCCGAGCCCGTCCTTGATCCCGGCGCCCATCTGCCCGCCCACGTTGGCCTTGAAGGCTTCGCGCAGCGCCTTGCGTTGGGCGGCGGAACCCTTCGCGTATGCCTTGGACACCTCGGGGCCTTGCTCGGCCACCCATGCGGCGAACTCCTCGCCCCCGTCCTTGAGGGCCTTCTGCACGTTGGCGCGGTGGTCCTTCGTCGCCTCGGTCGCCTCCTTGAGCGCCTTGGTCAGCGACTCGATACCGACCTGCCCATCCTCCGCGACAGCCTCCGCGACGGCCGCCGAAGCGTCACCGACCGAGGTCATCGACGCAGCGATGGCGTCGAGCGCGGCGGCGTGCTTGGTGTCCGCGAGGGCTCGCAGGCTCTCGGCGTGCTTGTCCTCGGCCTCGGCGGCCACGGCGGACTTCTCCGCGATGCTCGCGGTTGCCTCCGAGTAGCGCCGCGAGGCCAGCTCGGCCTGCGCGTAGGCGTCGCCGGTCAGGCTCAGCCCGTCGCGCACGTCCGTCAGCGTCTTTGCCACGAGGGCCTGACCTGGCGCGAGGAAGTCGACCCCGGCGCCGTACTTCTCCAGCGCCTTGGTGGTGCGGTCCATCGCGGCCGGGTCGCCGGCCATCGCGAGCATGAGGTCCTCGGCCGAAACCTTGAGGATCTTCGCCTGCCCGGCCAGCGTCAGCAGCGAGCCGTCCGCGGCCATCTCCTGGAGGCGGCCTGTCAGGGAGTCCGGCGCCATCGCGCCCTTGCCCTCGATGAGCGCAGACGTCAGCTCCTTGCGCAGCTCCTCGGCCTTCTCCTTGGCCTCTTGAAACTTCGTGACGAGCACGCCGATACCGGCCGCGGCGGCGATGCCAGCGGCGGCACCGAGCGGCCCGAACCCCGCAAAGGCGTTGGCGGCCGTCTCCTGCAGCAGGTCGGCCACGTCGTCGAAGCCACCACTGAAGGATGCCGCGGCCTCGCGCCCGGACTGGCCCGCCTCCTGCCTGAGGTCACGCAGACCTTCGCCGGCGTCGTCCAACTCCTTGCGGACGCGCCCGCCGTCCACCTTCTTCATTTTGTCCATGAACGCGTCAAGATCCTTGCGGGTCTTGTCGAACTCGCCGCCCGTCGTCGCCGCGGCGTCCCCGAGCTTGTCGAGATCCTTTACCGCGTCGCTCAGGTCGAACCGGTCCATCTTGGAGATCAGGCCAATGGTCAGGTCACGGTTAGATGCGGCCATCGGTCAGCACCTCCTCGAGCTCGTCGTCGAGGTGAAGCGCCTCGGTCCGGGCCAGGACGCCTTGGGAGACGATGACGAGCCGCGCGAGCGCGTCGGACAGCGAGCGCCCGAGCGCCCAGAACTCCTCGCTATCCGTCTCGACGAGCGGCGGCACCTGGGCAAGCAGGCGCAGGTTGCCGGCGATGCTCTCGACGTGGGCGAGTGAGTCCTTGATGAGTACGAGGCTGGCCCAGCAGCGGCCCGCCTCGGTGTCGAGGTCTATCTGTGGTGTGGTCATGTGCTCTCTCCTTGGGATTCGAGCGTCACGTCGAACACGAGGCACCCGGTCTGGGCCAGCTCGTCCTCGAACTCGGGTAGTGCCTCCATGACCGCATCTACGGCGGCCTGGGCGGCGGCCTCGGTTGGCTCGCTCATCTCTCTCCTGCCTTCGAGCCGGTCGGGGAAGTGTGTGCGCGCAGGGCGGCGGCCGGCGACAGAATGGGCGCCGGGACTCGGAGGCCGCTCTTCCTTCCGGGTCCCCGCCATGAGCGACGCTAAGGTCAACGGGGCCGGTGAGGTTGACGCGCAGTTCATGGGGTCAGCCCAGCCCGCCGGACTGGACGATGCGCACGAGCGCGTCACGGACCGAGGGCGCCATCCGCTCGGCGCCCTCCTCGAGCAGGCGCTTGGCCCGACGCGCAGCCGGCACGCCGGTCGCCTCGTCGAGCTTGATCTGACGACGGACCCACTCGACCCGCTCGGCGCTGTTGGAGCGGCCCTCGGGCTCGCCCCAGTGCGTCGGGAAGTCGCGGTGCGGACGGTTGGCGCTGTTGCTGTACTCGGTGCTCATGTCCAGCCTCCTCAGAACGTCATTTCGTGCATGGTTGAGATGCCGTCGAGCCCGGCCCGGACCTCACGCGGCAGCGTCCGCTCGTATGCCGCAACGAGCTTGAGCGAGCGCGACATCGCGCCCTCTGGCGGCCTGCCGTGCCCCAGGGTCTCGGCAGTCATCGCCTTGTTGTAGATCGCCTGCCGCTCCTTGTTGGCGACTCCGATGGCCAGTCGGATCTCGTGCCGCCGCTCGGCCTCCTTCTCGGCCTCAATGGCCTTGGCGCGCAGCTTGTACGCGTCATCGATGCTGATGGACGGCCGGCCCAAGTAGTCCGGCTCCATGTCGGTAACGCCGTTGGCCTTGAGCCAATCGGCAGAGTCACGCGTGGTCATCGCCGCGATACCGAACTCTGCGATCGGCACTCGACACCTGCAGTCTCCTCTGGCCATTTCAGGCCACCTCCTCTGTCGTGGGTTGTAGCCAAATCGTCTCAGGCTCAGGGACTTTGGCGCTCCTTTGGTAGCGAGGCGGCCGACACTTCTGGCACGTCACCCGCGGCCGGCCCACCGGGTTTGACTCCACCGGGCCACCACACCGACGACAGCCGCCCACCAGCAACGCCTTCTCCGCGCGCAGGGCCGCCATCGTGGCCATGACGGCCACCTTGCGGGATCCGGTAGCGTCCGCCACGCCGGCGATGGACCGGAGGGCTAGGGCGGCCGACACGAGGGCGTCCCGGTCGGCGCTCACGACGCAGCCCGCCGACGCTCTACCCGCTCAGCGAGTCCAGGAAGCACGATGCCGAGCTCATCCGCGGCCTGTAGCGCATCCTCGTCGGTGACCGGCTCCACGTCATAGAACTCGGGCGCCTCGCGCGGCCGTCGCTTCGCACGGGGCTTTCTGGGGCCGTTGCCAAGGATGTTGTAGACCGGACCCTCGAAGCGGATCGCGAGCCCTTCCGCCCGAAGCGCCTCGGCCGAGCTGGGGAACCAGTCCATCGTGATGGTCTCGACCTCGCGCCACCAGTCCTTCCGGGCGTGCGCGCCGAACCGATGGCCAGGGCGGACCGAGATACCGACGTACAGGAGTTGGCCCCCACCCCAGAAGCGATACAGGGCGCAGGCACCGAGCGCGCTCACGACTCCGCCTCGGTTTTTACGGGACCGGGGGAGCGGAACAACCCACCCCATTCACTCGCAGGGCGCGCGAGTCTGGGGATTTTGCACGGTGTGGAGTGGAAAAAACACGGGGAGAGATCAAATGGGGTGGGTTGTTCCGGGGCCTCGCCCATGTAAAAACTCGAGGTCATCGCTCCGACTCCTCGGCCAGCTTCTCCGCCCGCTCCTTCGCGCACTCGCGGCAGCCGGTGCCGCGCCAGGTGACTGCCTCCTCGTGGTGGACGCGACAGCGCAGCCGGGCGGGTTTGGGTTGCGGGGCGGCGACGGCAGGCTCGGGGGTGCGCACGCCTTCCACGACCCGGAAGGCGCCGCAGGATCGGCACATCACGATCGGGTCGCCCTGTCGTCCGAGCATGACCTTGGTCGAGTCGCGCCGCTCGCAGTGATGACGGTGGTTGATCTTCTTGGCGTACTCGGCTGCTGGGGTCTGGACGGCTGGGCTGGTCAGGTCGAGCATGGGTCACTTCTCCTCGTCTGGGGTGGTGCGTCGGATTCCTGTTGCGCCACAGCCGCCATCGACACGCGGGCAGCGCGTGATCAGCCACGAGCCCACGACCGACTCGCGGCCGGGCGGCTTCGGGCAGCCGGGGCGATGGGTGAGTGCGCGCGCGCGGGTCACGACGCGACCTCGCCTTCGGGAGAGCTCAGGGTCTGACGTCTCCCCACCTCCACCTCTCCCCTATTAGGAGAGGTGGGAGAGGTGGAGAGTTGTCCCCGGGAGAGGTCGGGAGAGGTGGGAGAGGTGGGGTCCACGACAGTCAGCGAGGCACCTCCACGCGTGCCCTTGCCGATGACCAACAGGCCGTGGTCGGCGGCGTAGCGTGCTGCCTTGGACACCTCGCCGTTGCGGAACCCGGGGTTGTCGTCCATGCCTCGAATCAGGTTCTCCGCGGCGCTGTAGCTCAGCCCTGGTTGCTCTCGCGCGGCGCGCACGACGAGCACGGCCAGCTCGGCGGTCTTCCCATCGGCCTTGACCTTGTGGCGAGATCCGACCCCGGCGAGGCTCAGCGTCCGTGTCTCGGCGTCGTAGTCGAGCCGGTCCTCCTCGAGCTCGACGTCTCGGCCCATCGCGCGGATGAACCGTTGCGTCTCGTCGTCCTGGTCGCGGGTCATCGTGACGATGACATCGGCCCAGTCCTCGAGGGCGGACGAGCCGCGGGTCCGCTCGCCATTCCATCCGGCGTGGGCGGCCAGCAGTAGGTCAGTCGCGCCCACCTCGGAGCGGACGAACGCGTCCAGGTCCACGAGCCACTTGCCGACCTCGCCTGAGTCGTTCTGTGACGTGCCGTTGTAGGCGCGTCCGAACGGGTCGACGGCCAGCGCCTCCACGTCGTGAGCGCGCAGGTACTCGGCCAACTGCTCGCGGTCCTCGCCTGCCGCCAGCGGGTTGCGTCGGCCGCGCAGGTTGACCACCACGAGCCGGTCGTGCGGGATGCCCTGCTCGTCGGCCCAGCGGGCCACGGTGGCCGCTGAGACCTCGAAGTTGAGCAGTCCGACGTTGCCGCCGATCGGCCTCGTCTCGAGGTGGCCCAGCAGGGGTTGCCCGAAGACGAGCGAGCGCGCCCAGTTGAGGATCAGCGTCGTCTTGCCGGTCTTGCGTTGCGCGACGAGCAGCGCGGACGCGTCCGAGGGGATGAGCCCTTCCACGCGCATGGGCGGGTCGGCAGGGCGGGCCAGCAGCTCGCCCAGCGTGCCGGCGTCGAACGGGTCCGCGGGGTTGGCCTGTGCGCGCTCGTAGGCGAGCAGGGCCTTCGCCCCGTCGCGGACCCGCATGTCCTGGGCGAGCTCCTGAACCCTCTTGTCGAAGATCTCGTAGTCGGATGCGACCGGCCTATAGGTGGTGCCCTCCGCTGTGGTCATCGGCGCCCACCGAGGCAGGAGCTCCTTGGCGCCGATCGTGCCGCCGAAGTCAAGGGTCAGCACGACGTCGCCGGCATTGGTCCGCCCGACCTCGGTAACCGTGCCGTCTCCCCACATGGCGTGTGTCAGGACCTGCCCGACCTGGTAGTCGGTCATCGGTCCGACCTCCGGTAGTCGCGCCGGCGCCGCTCGAGCTCGTCGTGCGTGGGGATCTCGGCCATCGTCCGCACGGTGCGGACTGCGAGGGCATAGACGGCGCGGTCCTCGGCCTCGCGGCGTGCGATCTCGGCGGCCGTGCCCTGCCACAGCCCGGAGCGGTAGCCGCTGAGCCAGACCAGCAACTCGCCGGGCGTGCATGTGGTGAGGTCGAAGTCGGCTTCGTCGTCTATACTTGAGGTGAAGCCATCTGGAGCCGCCTGGGACCGCCCGCCCGGGCGGTTTCGCTTTCCGTCAGGCAACGGACTCACCGCGCAGGAGGATGGCGAGCCGGTCGCGCTGCTCGGTCGTGAGTGGCGGCCAGTCGTCGACCACGGCCTTGATGTGGTCCTCGAGTGCGAGGGTGCGGACCTCGGCCCGGAGCGAGTCGACGCGCGCTTCGTCGGCAGGGTCGCCTGACCTGTTGGCGCGGACTGTTGCCTGTGCTAGCTGGGCTCGGGCTTGGCGGCGCTCTTGTCGGAGCATGGCGGATCTGACCTTTCGGCCTGTGATCTCGCCTAGATCCGTGTGCGGCTGCCAGCCGTGGCGGTGCTATTCAGGTCTAACGCTACAAGCGTAAGTTACAACGATGTAAGTATCAAGCCACCTGCGACACGTCGACCTGTCGCCGGCGCGGGGATGAGTGTCGGAGTCGGTCGGCCAGCTCCCATACGCGCGATGGCGTCACGGGGTGCGCTCGGCCGCACCGACAGAGGTACTCCTCGCCATCGGGAGGGGTCATGTAGCCTCGGCCGATTCCGTTCGCGGTGCCAACCATGAGGTGGTCGTGTCCGTCTCGATGGCGCACCACGACGCCGAAGATGGCGGGTCTCGTGCCGGCGTTGCAGACGATCGTGAGCAGCCGGTCCTGTTGCGGGATGGCGCGCATCCGCTTGTTGTCGGCCCGTCGATGTTCGGCGGCCTTGAGCTTCTGCTCGCCTGTCTCGGACTGAACGATGAGCGGCTTGCGGAACATTCGGTGTTGGTCCATCAGTGGTTGCCTTTCGGCTCGATCTTGACAGTTTCAGGGTCGAACGTGCGCGAGTAGCGGGTGCCCTTGGACAGCGCCACGACGGCGAGCGCGTCGACGACGGCCCGTTGCGTCGCCAGTGGCGCGGTCAGGAATGCCTGGGCCGGGTCGGGCGCGGTGACGACGGCCGACAGCTCGCCGTGGGTCTGAGCGGCTGCCAGGGCGGTCTGGGCCCTCGCGAGGTCGGCGCGTGCCCGGTCGCGAGCGGCCTTGTATCGCGGGCCGTCGATGAAGTCGGCGTCGTAGTCGGCATCGAGCCGGGCGAGCCGCCTGCGCACCCGGGCCACCTCCTCGTGCAGCGGCGCCGTGGTCGCGGTCGTGGGTGCGAGCAGGTTTGCGACGTCGGGGCGGGACAACCGGGCGGCGATGACGGCTCGCACGTAGTTGTCGACCGGGCCTCGGGAGCGGTTGACGTGGGCACCGTCTCGGCATCGGTAGCGGGCGCCCGACCATGCGCTGAGCGGCTGTCGGCACACGGCGCACAGGTAGAGCCCTGATCCGAGGTGCTTCCGCTCGGTCGAGCCGGTCGAGTTGGCGACCCGCTCGGGGTTGTCCAGGATCGCCTGTACGGCCTCGTACTCGGCGTCGGTGACGATGGGCACCCATGCGCCCCGCTGGCCCGTCTGCTGGCCCTGGTAGACCGCACGGCCGGCATACCGTGGGTTGCGCAGGATCGTCTGTACGGTCGACGGGTGCCAGGGCTTGCCGCGCCGGGTCAGGACGCCATCCTCGGTCAGCGACCGGGCGACCCTGCGCAGGTTGCGCACGTCGAGGAACTCGTCGAAGATCCGGCGCACGATGTCGGCCTCCTCGGGCACGAGCTCGCCCCGCGGCGTGTACCCGGTCAGTCGGACCCCCAGGGGTGGCTTGCCCAGCTCGGACCGTTGACGGGCGGCGGACCGCTGGCGCGCGCTCTTGCGCTCCACCTCGGACCGGGCGACGGCGAGCCGGATCCGGGCGAACAACCGGCCGGCGTCGGTGGTCAGGTCGGCCTCACCGTTGGCGGTCACGAGGGCCAGCCCGCGCGACTCTGCAGCGTCGATCCAGTCCTCGAGCTGGCGCGGCTGTCGGGTCAGGCGGTCGAGGTCGTAGCACACGAGGGCGTCGTAGTGTCCGGCTTGGAAGTCGCGCACGAGGGCGTCGTATCCGGGTCGGTTCTTCCGCGCGTCGGATGCCGAGATCGAGTTGTCGACGTACTCGCGCGTGACGTCCCAGCCGCGCGCCTTGACGATGGCCAGGCACTCTTTGCGCTGCCGGTCGACGGCCAGCCCCTCGCCGGTCGCGTCGAGCGAGATCCGCAGGTAGACCGCGGCCTTGCGCGTCGGAGTCATGCCGGGTAGCCGGTCAACTCGAGGTTGTCCAGGCACTGTTGCAGCCCGATCATGTCGAGTCCGCGGGCTATGACCGCGTCGTCGAGGAGGGGATCGACAATCATGTACGGCCCGTTCTCCGTGTCGCGCTCGCGCCTGACGACGCGGAATCCGCGGCGTCGGAAGCGACTTCTCAGGGCCGACTCGCTCGGCCCAATCTTGGACAGTGCATCGTTGAGCGCTTGGCGATTCTCGAGGGACAGCGGCCGATTGACGAGCCCGCCCACGGTCGTGGCGGGTGGTCTGCGTGGGGGTCTTGTGCTCATGCCACATAGTGTTGCATACTTCGGTTATCCGGTAGAGTTCCGCTTCAACGTCTGAATCGCCTTTCGGCCTGTACGCCATACGGCCGTAGGCGAGCCGGGTTGGGCCCGCGAGTGGGTGGCCGACCGTCAGAGCATCCGTGCGTCGATGAGGCGGTGCTTGATCGCGTAGCTGACCGCAGCGGTCCGTGAGTTCACGTCGAGCTCGGTGAAGATGTTGGCGACGTGGCGGTGGACCGTGCGCTCGCTGAGGTGCAGCTCGCTGGCGATGGCGCGGTTCGGGCGGCCCTTGGCGATGAGTCGGAGAACCTCGATCTCCCGCGGGGTCAGGCGGTGTGTGCTCGAGGTGGCGTCACCGGGAGAGACGATCGAATTCAGTCGGCTCACGTCCGGTAGCGCACCGAGCCGAGTGAACGTCTCCCTCGCCGCAGCGAACTCGATCCGAGCGCCGTCCTCGTCGTCGAGCGCCCGGCAGGCCTGCCCGATCAGCACGTTCAGGCTGGCTACTTCATACGGAGTCTCCTGCTGCTCCCACGTGCCGACGGCGCGCCTCAGGAATGGCAACGCGCGTCCCGGGTCGCCCTCGGCGAGCGCGAGTTGTCCCCTGATGGTGGCCATCTCGGCCTCGATGACGGGCGTGGCGTAACCGCTTGCGATCTCTTCGAACTCGGCCCCCGCTTCTCGGGCCGCCTCGGGCTTCCCTGCTGCGAGGTAGATGGTGACCGCCGCCTTCAACAGGTCTAGCCGGTCGGCCTTCGAGATGACTTCGGTCAAGGCTCGTCGGACACCGGCCGACGCCGCACCGACCTCTCCGTTGGCCAGGCGGAGGAGCGCGAGTCCGGGCTGCGTCGGGCAGCCGTGCTCGGCCGCGCGGAGGTACGCGGCTTCGGCGGCCCCCTGCTCCCCACGGAGCCGCCGCACCTCGCCCAGTTGGTAGAACGCGTGCCCGCAGATCCAGCCGGCGTAGCCATCGAGGTCGCCGCAGACCTCGGCGATCTCCTCGAGAGCCTCCGGCCAGGCGCCATTGAGGCACATCAACCGGGAGCGGTAGATGCGACAGTTCCCGAGGTAGGCACCGCCCAGACTGCTCAGCGAGTCGAGCCACCCAGCCATCGACCGGCTCCACCCCCGAGCGCGGGTGAAATCCCGAGCCAAGCAGGACCCTCTGACCCCAGCGCAGTAGACCCACGGGGTGACCCGGGGCGACAGGCCCTGGCGGCGAAGGATCGACATCGCCTCCTCCAGACGATCCAGCCCGTCGCTGAGCCGCCCCTCGTCGATCAGGGTCTGCCCCCACATGCACAGCGCCCACGGGACCACCTCACCGTGGCCCTCCTGGACCACCGTGCCGAGTAGTTCGCCGGCACGGGTGTGGTGCCCCGTCGATGCGTGCCCCATCGCTTCCGGACACCTCAGCCAGGGGCTGGTGGCGGCCGCAGGTCCGAGCGCGCGGACGGCCTGATGGAGCCAGCCGCCCGCTTCGACGACCTGGTTGCTGTTCACCAGGGCCCACCACAGCCAGAAGGCGACCTCTGCGGCCTCGTCGAGCTCGTGCGCCTGGACCCGAAGGTCGAAGACCCTGTGCAGGAGGGCGACAGCCTCATCGCCGCGGGCGGAGACCTGGGCCGCCTCGGCGTATGACGCCAGGTCCTCGACGGCGAGCGGCTCAGCGGCGTCCGCCGCGGCGTACTCGGCACACGCATCCTCCCAGCGAGAGGCCAGGTGCAGTTCCCGCGCGCGGACCAGGTGAGTGGTTGCCACGGATTCCATCCCTCCAGCATGGCCGAGGCGGCCGGGGATGGGTAGAAATGCCCACCTCGCCCCGGCGAGGTTGGCAGCCGATACCGATCCGTCCGCGCCCGACGCGGGACAGTCTCGAGCCATCAGCCCGCCACGGCGGGGACCACGCAGCGAGGAATCGAGGAGATCTTCATGGACAGGATCGACGTGAACGGCGTCCGACTGGCCTATGACGTGCAGGGTGAGGGTGAGCCGATGCTGGTCATCCACGGTGCCTTCTGGGCAGATGCGCTGGGACCGCTGGCCGGCCAGCCGGCGCTCGACGGGTACCGCCGGATCCAGTACCACCGGCGCGGCTACGGCGACAGCAGCGGTCCTGCGGGCGGGTTCGACGCCCAGGTGGCGGACGCCGTGGCCTTGCTCGACCACCTCGGGGTCGATTCCGCCCACGTGCTGGGCCACTCCGAGGGCGCGATGATCGGGCTGGCGCTGGCGGCGGCCAACCCTGCGCGGGTGCGGTCGCTCAGCCTCCTCGAACCGCTCGCCCCGACCGGCTGGCTCGAGACGAGCGGCTCCCGTGAGGTGCTGGGGATGTTCCAAGCAGTGGCCGCCGCCTCCATCGGTCGCTACCAAGGGGGTGACCCCGAGGGAGCGACCGACGTGCTCTTTGCGGAGACGATCCCGGACTGGCGCGACAACGTCGAGACGGCGTCGCCGGGTGGGCTGGCGAAGGCCAACTGGGCGACCTTCTACGAGACCGAGTTCGCAGGCTTGGGAGAGTGGCAGTTCGGTCCCGAGCAGGCAGCCGTCATCCACTGCCCGGTCCTCTCCTGGAAGGCTGACCAGGAGAACCCGATCGCTGCTGCCGGGCGGGCGTTCCTTCACGACCTCATCCCCCAGTGTGAGGACGCTGACCTGGCGCGGGCCACCCACTTCTCTCCGCTGGTCCGGCCCGCAGAGGTGGCGGAGCAGGTCGCGACGTTCCTCGCCCGCCAGTCGGTCCTCCGCGCCTGATCAGCACTCCCCGAAGGTCCGGCCCGTCACCGCTACCGCGATGGCGGCCGCGCCGTGGGAGCGCCCTCCCTGTGCACGTGGGCAGGTCCTCATCCTCAGCGCATGTCCACGACCGTCGTCAACAGCGGTCGCTCTGGTCTGCAGCAGCGAGAGTCGGTGCGCTGCCGACAGGAACCCCATGGAACACCCCGATGAGAACGGTGACATCCTCGGACGGGTTCCAGGCGGTGTGGACCTTGTTGCCCGGGTCGAGGAACGCGTTGCCGGAGGTGTATGACCGCTCCACGCAGTCGGAGGCCTGCTGGTACACCAGGTCTCCCTGGACGACATGGACGACCACCGGACCAGGATGCGTGTGCCAAGGGAAGCGGGCACCGGGCTGCACGGTGATCCGGGCGACGAGCATGCGGCCCGGGTCGGACACGTTCAGGACCTCGGTCCCCTGGCCCTGGAGCTTCCGGGTGAACTTGAGCGTCACGTCGTCGGTGAAGTCCGTGAAGCCACTCAACGGCTCCACCGCGATGGGCGGCGAGGCGTCAGCCGACCCGAGGTGCGCGGCTGCGTTGCCCGGCGTCGTGAGGGACAGGGCTGCGCCCGCGGCGACGAGGACTGCACCGACGGCACTGAGCCGGAAGCGTCGGGTGCGTGGGATGTGCTGCGTGGTGCTCATGGTGGTTCCCCTCTCGGGCTGGAATGGTGGGCTCGCGACTCATTCCGACGGAGCGATGTTCTGGTTGAGGTGGAACAGGTTCTTCGGGTCATAGGTGTTCTTGACGAGGGCGAGGCGCTCGTAGTTCGGCCCGTAGTTGGCCTGGATGCGGCTCTGGTCGTCCTGCGCCATGAAGTTGATGTAGCCGCCGGCGCTGGTGTGGGGCTCGAGTGCCGCGTGGTAGTCGCGAACCCACTTGGTGTTGGCCTCGTTGTCAGCCGGGTCGGGCCACATGCCCGCGATCACGGGGGCAAACTTCGCATCGCGGTAGGCGAACGCGGTCGCATCTGACGCGACGTCATGGACCGCCCCGTCGATCGGGTAGAGGTGCATCGTGGACTGCATCGCCGGCACGTTCGGGCCATGTTCCAGGTGCGCGGCGATGGCGCCGTCGGTGAGCTCGGGGAGGAACGCGGCCTTCCAGTAGTGCTGGAGGCCGGCGGGCAACAAGCCGTCGAACGCGGAGTTGAGTGCAGGGTAGGGCATCCGGCCGACGTGTTCGGCGACCGGCGTTCCGACCGCACGCAGCTCCTGGAGCAGCGCCTCCGCGTCCTCGTCACTGCCGTTGAAGCAGGACACCAGCAGCGCGAACGGCTCGCCGACCCGGTCCTCGGGTACGAACGGAAGCGGTGGGGCGATCTGGAACGCAGGGAAGGCTCCCATGGCGCGGGGGGCGGCGGCGATCCACTCGCGATAGGTCTTGAGCAGCGCCTCGGCGTGCTCGAGCTCGAAGAACATCGGGCCGCCGTAGATCGTGTCGACCGGGTGAAGGTCGAACTCGAGCTCGGTCACCACCCCGAAGTTCCCGCCACCGCCGCGCAGCGCCCAGAACAGGTCGGCGTGCTCGTTCTCGCTCGCAGTCACGAAGCTGCCATCGGCAAGGACCACGTCGACCGAGCGAAGGTTGTCGATGGAGAGTCCGTGCGCACGGGCGAGGTAGCCGATACCCCCGCCGAGGGTGAGGCCGGCGACTCCGGTGGTCGAGATGATCCCGCCCGTGGTTGCCAGGCCGAAGGCGTGCGCAGCATGGTCGAAGTCCCCCCAGGTGCAGCCTCCTTGTACTCGGGCGGTCCGCTTGCTCGGGTCGATGCGGATCCCCTTCATGCGGCTGAGGTCGAGGACGATGCCGTCGTCCACCGTCCCGAACCCTGGAACGCTGTGCCCCCCCGCCCGGATGGCGAGGTCGAGGCCGCTCTCCCGTGCCGCTGCGACCGCGACACGCACGTCGGCGACATCGACGGCGCGCACGACGGCGAGGGGGTGGCGGTCGATCATGCCGTTGTAGACAGACCGCGCCTGTTCGTAATCCGGGGAGTGCGCCGTGACAACCGAGCCACGTGCTGCCTCGAGGATGCTGAGTGCCGGTGTGCCGTTCATGGCCGCTCCTGGTTGGGGGTCGGGCTCTGCTGGTGCAATCGAGGCTACGGAGAGCCGGGCCTGGGCGCCTGACCTGATCTGACCCGATGCGGCAGCCGAGAGGGTCAGATCTGACTATCTGTCGAAGAGGTTGATCCGGATAGAGTCGAAAGGTGATCGTGACCGCCTCGCTGGGCTCAGCGACCGGGCCCGGGCCAAGTGGTACAGCCTTCGTCGGCCGCCACGCTGAGATCGAACGTCTGGAGGCGGTCTGGGCAGCGGTCGAGGACGACCGACGGCAACTGGTCTTCGTAGGTGGTGAGCCGGGGGTCGGCAAGACCCGGCTGGTGGCGGAGGCCGCGAAGGCGCTGCGCGAGCATGGGGCCACGGTGCTCTGGGGTGCCTGCCGGGAGGACCTCGACATCCCCTACCGTCCGTTCATCGCGATCCTGGAGCAGGCGCTCGGCCAGGCGATCCCCGCAGCGCTCGCAGAGATTTCGCCGTCGGCGGCGGCCCCGCTCCTCAGGCTGACCGCCAAGGCCGCCCACCACTGGCCAAATTCGCCACAACCCGCTCCCGGCGACCCCGAGTCCCGGCCGGTCCTCTTCGACGCGGTGCTGCGCGTGCTGTTGGCGGTGGCCGAGCGTGGGCCGCTGGTGCTGGTTCTCGAGGACCTGCACTGGGCACAGGAGCCGACCCTGGCGTTGCTCTCCCACATGGCCGAGTCGACCGCGGGGGAGCAGCTGCTCGTGCTGGCCACGCGTCGGACCACGGCCCCGGACCGCACTGACGCCGTCACCTATGCGATCGCGGACCTGCACCGTCTTGACGGGGTCGAGCGGATCGACCTGGTCGGGCTCTCCACCGAGGACGTGGCGGAGTACCTGTTGCGCCAGACCGGCGTGTCGCGGGCCTCGGCCCGGGCGGCCGCCCCGGTGCTGCGGGACCACACCGGGGGCAATCCGTTCTTCCTCCAGGAGTACTGGCACGACCTCCAGACCCGCGGAGGGCTGGAGGCCATGCGCTCCGGGTTCGCCCAGGCGCCACGTTCGGTCCAGGACGCGCTGGAGCGTCGGCTGGCCGCCTTCAGCGCGGAGCACGCGCGTGTCGTCGAGCTGGCAGCAGTTGCAGGCGACCAGATTGATCCCTCGGTCCTGGTCCAGGCTGATGACCTGGACTCGGCGGTGGTTCTCGAGGGGCTGGACTTCGGGGTCCGCGCCGGCCTTCTCGGCACCGACCCGGACGGTGGGGGTTTCCGGTTCGCGCACGCGCTGGCCCGGCAGGCCGTGCTCGATCGGATGTCCTCCACTGGTCGCGCGGCTGCCCACGCGCGGGTCGCGGAGGTTCTCGAGGGCCGGATGGCTGAGGACGATCCAGGACTGGTCGCCCAGCTGGCGCATCACTACCTCCAGGCCAAAGCGCTCGGACACGGGGACAAGGCGGTGCACTACCTGGTGCTGGCCGCTGAGCAGGCGGTGCGCAGCATCGCCCCGGGTGAGGCCGCGGCGCTCTACGAGCGGGCAGCGCAGCTGCACGCCGCCCAAGGCCCGCCCCGGGTGGAGCTGCTCCTGACCGCGGCCCGTTGTTACATGCACGCCGGCGACTTCACGACCGCCCGACGGCTGTACGCCGACCTGGCTTCGAGCAAGAGCCCGCGAACCCGGCTGCTGGCCGCGATTGGTCACGAGGACGCCTCCGCCCGGCCCGGGGTCAACGGCCAGCCGTCGCTGGTGATGCTCAGCGAGGCTCTTGAGGGCGCCGCCCTGGACCGCAGTGACCCGCTGTACGTGCGCGCTCTCGCGAGCATGGGCAGAGCGTCCGCGTTCACGGGTGACTCGCAACGGGCTCGAGTGTGGGGAGAGGATGCGCTGGCGCTGGCCCGCTCGGACGGGGACGCGGAGCTGGTCGCTCACGCGCTCGGTCGGACCCTGTGGCAGGGGATGACCCCTCAGGTGGCGCCCGAGCTGCTGGCCAGGGCAGTCGAGCTGTACGAGATCGGCTCCCGTCTCGGGGACGCCGACCATCTCGGTCCGGCCGCGTTCTATCGCTCCGTCTTCGCCTACATCGTGGGGGACGAGCCCGCTTGGACCAGTGCTCAGCGCGACCTCACCGAGCTTGCTCTCTCTCGCGGACAGCCGTTCTTCCGGTACGTCGCCGGGTGCAGCCGGTACGCCCATCGGTACGCCGTTGGAGACTATGCGGCGGCCGAGCGCATTGTGGCCTGGCTGGAACAGTTCAACCAGGAGTTCGGCGGCGCTACCGAGGGATCCTGGGGAGTGCAACAGTTCATGCTGCGGCGTGTCACCGGCCGCCTGGCACAGGTGCGCCCGTTCCTGACCGGTAAGGAGCATCTCGACGGCCACTGGCTCCCCGGTCTCTTGGCGCTGTATACCGAGCTGGAGATGTGGCCGGCGGCGGCTCCTCTGCTGAGCCACTTGTGTGACCAGATCGAGGACCATCGGACCGGTGCTCAGTGGGGCGGCGTTCTGGCGTTCATGACCGAGGCGGCGGTGAAGCTCGACGACGTGTCGACCGCCCGGGTGTTACGGCCGCTCCTGGCCAGACACGCCGACGGGAATCTCATGGCCGGGCAGTTCGTCGCGGTCTTCGGGAGCGCCGATCGCCGTCTGGGCGAGCTCGACTCGCTGCTGGGTGCGTCGAGCGCTGACCTTCATTTCGAGCGCGCCCTGGCCATGGACAGGCGGATGGGTGCGGTCACCCACCAAGCCGAGACTCTGGCCGCCTGGAGCCGTCACCGGGCCCGGGTCTCAGGCACGACGGCCGGGCCGTCGGCCGCCGGGCTCGCCGACGAGGCGGGTGCGCTGGCACGGCGAATCGGTCATTGGGCCGTCCTTCGCGACCTCGACACCGTCCCGGCGCCCGACGCGGTACACCCACCTCTTCCCAACGGCCTGACCGAGCGGGAGGTGGATGTTCTCCGTCTGGTAGCCGAGGGCCTGTCCAACCGCGAGATCGGCGAACGGCTGTTCCTCAGCGCGAACACGGCAGCGAACCACGTCCGCAGCATCCTGAGCAAGACCGCTGCCCCCAACCGCACCAAGGCTGCGATCTTCGCCACTGAGCACGGTCTGCTCCGTTCGGGGCGATGACCACGTCCAGCTACATCGGTGTGAACGACCCGTCCGGAGAGATCGTCCCGGAGAGCTCCATGATGGTGTCGGCGGGGAGGCCAGCCCGGACGGCGGCCGCCCGGATCGCCTCGATGTTGTCCGCCTCGTACAGGCAGAAGGTCTTGCGCTTGTCGGCCGAGAGGAACGAGGAGAGCCAGCGCACCCCGGAGTCGTCGTTGATGGCGTTGATCTCCACGGCCGTCTCCGGGGGGACGTCCAGCTGCTCGGCGAACTGGCGCTCCACCATGAAGACCGGCATGGGTATTCCTCTCGAGGGGGTTCGGTGGCGCCCCAACCACCACCGACCTGTACGACGGTCCGGAATTTCAACCTACCCACGCAGGCGTCCCGATGCAGCGGTTCAGCAGAAACCGCCCTCGCCCCACGTGGACCCGCGTGTGCGATCTTCGGGAGCGAGCGGATCCTGCCGGCGACGGTGAGTTTCGTCGACATCGCCGGGCTGGTCCGCGGCGCCAGCGTGGGGGAGTGGCTCGGCAAGGCAGGACGCTGTATGCCGCTGGGCTCGCTTCCGGGGTCGACCTGGCCGAGGCGATGGGGCTGGGTCTGCTGACGACGAAGCCCTTCATCTCCGTGTTCAACCTCGACGAGGACCAGCTCGCCGACGCGGACCTCAAGACGGAGCTCGCGGCGTCGGTCGCCCCGGCGGACGGTTCTGGGGGTAGTCAGTTGGTGCCGGAGGAGGCCAGCTATCTCTCCTTGCCGAGAAGAAGTCCCCTGGACCTCTTGTCACTGGCCTGTGACGCCGTCGTAGCCGGCGCCAAGCGGACAGTGCTCAGCGCGACTTCTACGCCACGCTGCAGCGAGAGTGCACGACAGGGAAAACGGTCTCATCCGATCACCTTCTCCCGGCCGATTGGGACTGGAAGCGCCTCGCCGCTGAACAGGCTGTCGCATGGCGGCGCGAGATGAAACGGCTGGTGATCCGCCTCGTCGCGATGTCACCCAGGAGCGGCCACCTCGCCGTCGCCGAACTCCGGAACCATCGGATCAAGGCGCTCGTCCGGGCGGAGAGCTTCAACGTGTGATCACGGGTTGTCATCCGCGACGTGGAACGCGACGTGGGGCCGTCCCCCCGGACGGCCCCACGTGTGGCGCCACGGCGCCGGCTTTCCCTTGGCTGGGCAGACCCGCTGCGTCAGCGGCGGGTGATCTTCCACGTGCCGTCGGCCAGCGGCTTGGTCGGATGCTGGATGTTGAAGTAGAGCGTCTTCGGGTCCGTGCCGAAGTAGATGCCGGAGATCTCCGCTCCCGGGTCCACGGCTGAGGCGAAGAGCTCGACCCGATCGGCCTGCCCGTCGCCGTCGGTGTCCGGCTGGGTGGCCCAGATGTCGCTGGGCACGTTGTCCTCGACGATCCAGAGGCGGCCGTCGCCGCTCTTGGCCAGGTTGTCGGGCGAGTTGAAGCCGGTCACGCCGGCGCTGCGGTTCTCCGTCGGGACGTTGTCGCCGGCGTGGACGAAGGTGTTGAGGACGCTCTTGGCCAGGTCGATCTCGACGACGCGGTCCTCGGTCGTGTTGGCGACATAGACCTTCTGGCCGATGATCTCGACGTCCTCGGGACGCCCGAACTCGGACGCGCTGACGGCATCGGCTGCCACGTTTGCGTCGAGGACGACCTGGTCCATGTCGAGGGCGACCCACTCGAAGGCGCCTGACTTGGCGAGGTACGACGATGCGTTCCACAGCTGCTCGGCATCCGAGAGGCCGCTGACCTTCAGGGCGTAGAGCTGCCCGTCGGACAGGTCACCACGGGTGGTCGGCACGAACTTGAAGATCGAGCCGCCGTTCAGCTCGTCGATGACGAAGACGGTGCCGTCGGCCATGGCACCGATGCCTTCGTGGCGCAGGATGCCCACCTCGGGGCGTGCCACCCACTCCATCGGCGCGAAGGGGTTCTTCGGGTCGAAGAAGCCCTCGAAGAGGCGTCCGCCCGCAGTCTCCTCCGCGAACAGGACCGTGCCCCAAGCGGTCCACTCAATGCCGTCGAGACGCTTGAACCCCGCGTCCTGGGCGACGACACGGGCCTCGCCGGTCCGCAGGTCGACGACGGACACAGCCCCGTTGGAGCCCACCTCGTGCGTACGGATGAGGTAGCGTCCGGCGTCCGGGCCGGTCTCGTTGTGGACGTTCATGTCGGTCAGGTCGTCGGCGTCGCCGCCGTAGATGTCGAGCACGGTCTCGTCTGCGACGAGCTGCTGGGTGAAGCCGGCCGGCGCGACGAGCGGCTCCGCCCAGGTCGCGCTCTGCTGGGTGTAGGCGGAGCCGTCGATCGGCTCGAAGGCGAATGGGCCGTTCGCGGCGACCGCGGGGCCGGCCACGCTGAGCGTGGCGACGGCGGCGGCCGCGACGGTGAGGTGCTTCTTCACACGATCCTCCAAGGTCTGCGTCGTGATGACACCCGCACCTTCTCGGCGTCCGGTGAACCGGGGGCAACCCAGGTCTGGCCGGTTTGCGTCGGGGACGCCAACGCTTGAGACCGCCGCGGGCGGACCGCGGCGGACCGCGCGCCGGACCGGGAGGTGGGCGCGCGACCGACGACGCGACGAGCTCGGCGCCGGCCGCTTCGTCTTGCCGACCCGCGTGGATCGTCGCACGATGTGATGGCGACCACTGTGCCCGGGGACGGGCCGGGGCCACCGGCCACCGCCCCCAGGATTCTGGGGCATGGCGCGCCGCGCATGTTGTCCCATTCTCTCTAGGAGTGTCATGCGCAACCACTTCAGAACGTCCCTCGCGGCGGCGGCGACTGCTGCGTCCTTGTTGGTGGCGGGGGCGGCGTTCGCCGACCCGGTCACCCCTGGCGGCTCGACGGAAGTGACCGTCGGCAGCAACGACAACCTGTTCTCGCAGAACAAGCAGAACGAGCCCGGCCTCGCGGTCAACCCGGTTGACACGAACATCCTCGTGGCGGGGGCCAACGACAACATCGACATGGAGGCGTGCAACGCCGGCGACGACCGGACGTGTCCCTTCACCGCGGGCGTCGGCGTCTCCGGCGTCCAGTTCTCCAACGACGCCGGCAGGACGTGGGTCCAGCCGGACTACACCGGCTACTCGGCCCGCGTCACCCCCAGCTGCCTCGGGCAGCCCGACATCTCAGTGGGTGTGCCGCCGGCAGGCGACACTGGATGCCAGCCGGACCCCGAAGGCCCCATCGGGACGCTGCCCTGGTACTACGAGAACGGGATGGTCTCCAACGGCGACCCCGAGCTCGTCTTCGGGCCTGTCCCGGCGGACGATGGCAGCTTCTCGTGGGAGAACGGGCAGCGCCTGTACTACGCCAACATCGCGACGAACTTCCCGGGCAACCCGGGGTTCCTGGGCGCAGGTGCGATCGCGGTCTCGCGGACGGACGACGTCGCCGCGGCCATGGCCGGCGACAAGGACGCCTGGATGCCGCCCGTCGTCGTGACGCGGCAGAACTCGGCGCTCTTCAGCGACAAGGAGCAGCTCTGGGCGGACAACGCCGCGAGCAGCCCGCACTTCGGCAACGTCTACGTCTGCAACGTCGGGTTCCGGGGCGCGGCCGGCTCGGAGCCGGTCCTCTTCGCTCGCTCCACCGACGGTGGCGACCGGTGGACGACGCGCCAGCTCACGGCGGCCACCAACACCTGGCAGACCGGTGGGCGCCAGGGCTGCGGCATCCGGACCGACAGCCGGGGCGTCGTCTACGTCATGTGGGTCGGCACGGACATCCAGACGCGCGGCGACGTCTTCCTCCAGGCCCGTTCGTTCGACGGTGGGGCCAACTTCGAGCGGCCGCGAGCCGTCCTCGACGTCCATGGCCTTGGCCAGTTCGACCCGGCCCAGGGACGGTTCACCATCGACGGCATCGCCGGAGCCCGGACGATCAACTTCCCGAGCCTCGACATCGCCAACGGGGCACCCAGCGGCGCGGACGCGACCGACGACATCGTGGTCACCTGGGCCGACGACCGGCAAGGGACCAACCAGGAACGTGCCTTCGTCAGCGTCTCGACCGACGGCGGAGAGTCGTACTCCGGGGCCGAGGCGGTGAGCACACCCGGCGATCGGGCGAACTTCCCGGCCGTCGCGGTCTCACCGGACGGCACCGACGTCTGGCTCGTCTACAACGCCTGGCTCGACCCGTGGCGCACCAACACGACGGAACCCCGGCGCGTCCTCGGAGTGGTGATGCACGCCGAGATGGCCCCGGACACAGGAGCCCTCACGTCGTGGACGACCGAGCTGCGAGGCCCGGAGGGCGACGGCCGCGCGTCGAGCGCCAACGCCCTGACGGCAGAGTTCCTCGGCGACTACAACTACGCAGTTGCCACCCGGGACTACGGGGCAGCGGTCTGGAACGACATGCGGGACGGCGTGGTCTGCCCGGAGATCAACGCATACCGCCAGGCCTTCGTCGAGGACGTCACCGGCGCGAACGCGGAGCCGATCGTGGCAGACCGGCCGAGGGACCGCGCATCGGCCGCGGAGCTCCCGGCGAGCCACTCGCTCGCCTTGCGTCCGGGCCCGAACAACGCGTGCGACCCGGCCTTCGGCAACTCGAGCATCTACGGAGGCACCTTCAGCGACGACAGCTGAGCGGCCCTGACCGCCCTGGTGCAGCCGGAGCGGCAGGCAGGAACGCGACGACCCGGAGGTTCTCAGCCGAGACCTCCGGGTCGTGCCGTGCCGTGGCCTTCCGCACGGTGGACGACACGCAAAAGGGTCGTATGCCGCTGAGTTCCCTCCCAGCGCAAGGCAGATCCGCGATTCGCGAGACAGGAGCGGCCCGGGTCGGCACTCTGAGGAGGGGCCATCGTCGAGGATCGGGGGATCCGGGGCCCTCCAAAGGGGGTTTGGCGCCGTGGGGACGGCGCCTGGACGGAACGATTTCCGATGTCTCACCTCGTGCCAGCGTGTCCGTTCCGTGGCTCGAGGGATCACGTCCTTCAAGGGGGAACCATGAAGAGCTCAATCCGTGCTGCCCTGCGCCCTCGGCGCCAGCCCGCAGCACTCCTGGCCGGCTTGGCCCTGGCTGCCACGTCTGCCGTCGCCGTACCCACGGCCGCCTCCGCGGCCAGCTCGGTGACCGTCATCTCGAACCCGGATGCCTACGTCTGCAGCGAGACTGGCTACATCGGGTTCGAGGACCTCACCGACCTCACCAACCTCTCGGCCGGTGCGATCGGCGGGGTGCAGTTCACGACCACGGCCGGATACAGCTGGCTCGTGGGCGATTTCGCCACCGGCGGCTACAACGGCAAGTACCCCTCTGGCCAGTACACCAGCCACGGCACGCACTGGGCGTGGCTCGGCGTCGACCAGGGCGCCGGCCGGATCGACTTCGTCAACGGGCCCGCCTCGACATTCAGCCTCCTCGCCAGCACCAACACGCCCGTCGTTCTGGAGGCTTACGACTCGTCCGCTGCACTGCTGGAGTCCACGGCCTCGAGTGGCACCAACCTCGGCACCGGAACGATGGCCGAGCTGAAGATCACCCGGGCCTCGGCCGACATCGCCTATGTCGTGGTCCATGACACCGGCAACTACTTCGAGGTCGATGACATCTGCACCGACGCTCCCGGCGTCAACCCGCCGTCGAACACGGCACCCGACGTCGCCGCCGACAACGCCGTGGTGACCGTCGACGAGGCGTCAGCTGCAGGGAACACGGGCACGTTCTCGGACGCCGACGAGGACGCGATCAGTCTCTCCGCCTCGGTCGGCACGGTCAGCGAGAGCGGCCCGGGCACCTGGGCGTGGAGCCACACCCCCAGTGACGGCCCGGTCGACAGCCAGACCGTGACGATCACCGCGGACGACGGCACCGACACGAGCACGGCCACGTTCGACCTGCAGGTGTCCAACGTCGCCCCGACGATCACCTCCTTGACCCCGAGTGCGACCACGGTCGTCACGGGTCAGCCGGTCACCTTTGTCGGTCAGGCCACCGACCCGTCCGGGCCCGACACCGCGGCCGGGTTCTCCTGGTCGTTCGACGGCGGCGCCTATGGGACCTCGAACGCCTTCACCACGGCATACGCCACGTGCGGCAGCAACGACGTGACCGCGCTCGCCAAGGACAAGGACAACGGCGTCTCCGCTCCGTTCACCTCGTCCGCTGTCATGGCGCTGGACAGTGAGTTCCTGCCACCGCTGCAGTCCGGCACCTTCAACAAGGTCAAGGGCGGCCAAGTCGTGCCGGTCAAGATCAGCGTCGGGTGTGACGGGGTGCTGGCCTCCGGGCTGTCCCCGGCCATCCAGCTGCTCTCCGGCGACGTGGATCCCGCCACTGACCCCGGCGACGGCTCCGTCGACGTGGTCACTGACTCGGTCTCCTCCGCGGACACCACCGGTGTCATGCGCGCCGCCGACGGGCAGTACATCTACAACCTGCGCATCCCTGCCGGCGCCTCGGGTGCGAAGTACACCATCCGCGTCCGTCCCACCGGCACGGCCGCAGGCGGCGCCCGCTACATCGCCATCCAGCTCCGCTGAGGCCACCCGTTCCGTCGGTGAGGTGGACGCATCGTCCACCTCACCGACGGGACGTCCCCTCGACGCCCGTGACCAGCAGTGCGTCCGTGCGGCGAGTGTGAAGGTCCACGCGGATTGCCGAGGGAGCCGGCAGCAGGCTGGCGTGCGAGGGCGCGACCGTACGTCAACGTGTGGCGAGCGGGTCTGCCAGGTCGCTCGGTGCCATGACGTACACGCCCACGTCGTTCCCTTCGAGGCGGTCGAGCCGCACAGCGCCACCCTGGTGCGTGCCGAGGACGCCATCCCCGTCGATGACCACCGTCCAGCCGGCGGCCCGCATCGCCTCGGCGTAATGGGTGACGAACGCTGCTGGGTCGGAGGGTTGCACCGTGTCGGTGCAGCCGATCTCCGCCGAGCCTTGAGGTTCGACGTCGACCCCTTGGGCGGCCGGCAGGGACTGGAAAACTCGCACTGCGGCTGGGTCGCAGCTCGGAGTCTCCGAACACCCGGAGAGAGGCGCCGCCACGCCGACCGCGACGGACGCCAACCAACACGACCGCCTGAGTCGGGTCATGCCCTGAATCTAGCGCTGCGACCAGGCGGATTCAGCAGCGTGAGGATCTGGGACGTTGTGCCCTTGTCCGCATGTCGCGCGGCTGGCTAGTCGTCATCGTCGTCGTCCTCGACGAGCTCGCCCTCCCACGCTTCACGGCCCTCGTTCAGCGCGAACACCGCGATGACGAAGCCGGCGACGGGATCGAGCCAGGCAGCGCCGGTCAGGGAGTAGAGGCCCAGACCGAGCAGGGTCGAGACGCTGAGGAGCATGCAGATCTTCGTCTCCGCGGCGTCGGCGAGGATCAGCCGGTCGCCGCCCAGGGCGCGCCCGACCCGTTGCTTGGCCGCCGCCAGGACGGGCATGACGATGAGCGACGTGCTGAGCAGGATGATCCCGACCAGGGACTGGTCCGGCTCCTCGCCGCGGATGAG
>Ga0209347_1001410_pt1 | contig 39719 bp, 42 predicted proteins | sample AutmiccommuBRH23_FD_187382 | JGI IMG/M metagenome (GOLD analysis project Ga0209347, IMG submission 187382) | Deep subsurface microbial communities from Mt. Terri, Switzerland - Autotrophic microbial communities BRH/23 (SPAdes) (version 2) | ecosystem: Environmental > Aquatic > Deep subsurface >... | reverse complement strand
TCGTCGAATGACTGGATCTTGTGCCCGCAATCAGCCGACGTGGCTGGGGCGGCTGGCCTCGTAGAGGAACCACAAGCGGCGCTCACCCTCGTCGATCCAGTTCTCGATCAGGCTCGCAGTCGCCACATCACGGGCCTCGTCGCACACGTCGTGCAGCTCGCGCATGCGGGCAACCAGGTTCTTGTTGTCCTCGCGCAGCTCCGCGATCATGTCCTCGGGCGTGACGAAATCGGCGTCGTTGTCGTCTACCCGCTGCAGGCGCGCGATGTGACCGATCGAGCGCAGCGTGGTCCCGCCGATCTTGCGCACGCGCTCGGCGATGTCGTCGGTCATGGCGAAGATCTGATCGCCATGCTCGTCGAACAGCAGATGGAAATCGCGAAAGTGCACGCCGCTGACGTGCCAATGGAAATTCTTGGTCTTCAGGTAGAGCGCGAAGGTATCCGCCAGCAACTGATTGAGCCCGGCGGAGACGTCCTTGACGGCGTTGCTATTCAAATCGGTCGGCGTTTGGAGCGGCGCTTTACGGCGAGCCGCAACCTTAGTCATATCGCCCATCGGGAGTTCTCCTGGGATGATCGTTATCTCCCCCCACACAGCATATGCGATCGCATGAGCTGAGTTGCGAGGCTAGTAAAGCCGTGCCGCCTTGCCGCACAACGAAATGTGACGGAACGGGACATGAACAATTGCGACGCAAATTGTATCAGTCGCCGATGCAAGTTTTGCGTCGCGTTCCAACACTCTAATCGAGCCCGCGTCGCTGTTCCTTTGGCTTTTTCGAAAAGGCGCGATCAGTCTTTCCAAACAACGAAGGAACCGCCCGCAAGCCAAAGCATTCTATCACTTGAGCCGGTCCACGGATGCGCGCAGAGCGGCGAGCTCCGCTTGCGGATCGGGAAAATCCTCATATGCCTGAAAAACGCGCGCATACCAATAGCGCGCGTTGGAGGGATCGCCCTCGATCTTGTGCAGGATCGCATGCAACCAGTCGGCGATGGCGTCGCCTTCCATGCGCTGGGCCATGGCGTGCGCGCCCTCCCAGTCTCCCGCCTGGGCCAGATCGACGGCTTTGATCAGTTCTTCGTGGCTCGCCATTTCTGCCATCCTTTCGCGCGCAGGTCGCAGGCCGGACAGTGCCCGCACCCATAGCCCCAGTCATGGCGGCGAGAGCGGATGCCCAGATAGCATGTGTGGCTGTCCTCGACGATGAGATCAACCAGGCGCGACCCGCCGAGCTCATCGGCAAGCGCCCAGGTCGCCGCCTTGTCGATCCACATCAGCGGCGTCTCGAGCGTGAACTCAGCATCCATGCCGAGCGAGATGGCTTTGCCCAGCGCCGTAATGGTCTCGTTGCGGCAGTCGGGGTAGCCGGAATAGTCGGTCTCGCACATGCCGCCGACCAGCGTGCGCATGCCGCGGCGATAGGCGAGTGCGGCCGCATAGGTGAAGAACAGAAGGTTGCGCCCGGGAACGAAGGTGGACGGCAGCCCCGCCGCCGTCATCTCGATCTCGGCGTCGCGCGTCAGCGCCGTGTCGCTCAAGCGACCGAGCTCGGCGAGCTCCAGCATGTGATCGCCTCCGAGACGCTTTCCCCATTCCGCGTTGAGCTTCGACAGCCCCCCGCGCAGCGTCTCGCGCTGGCCGAGCTCGGCCGCGTGGCGCTGGCCGTAGGAAAAGCCCACTGTCTCCACCCGCTCATAGCGCTGCAGCGCCCAGGCGAGGCACACGGTCGAATCCTGACCGCCCGAGAACAGCACGAGTGCTGCATCCGTCATCGTCACATTTCCGTCGGTTAGAGGGACTTGCCGTCGAACGGTGCCGGCTTGATCGCGTCGAGGTCCACGTCATCGAGACATCGCACGTTGACGGCGACCATCGCCGTCCCGTCGGGCTGGCTGCCCCGTGCGAAGCTCTCCACGCCGCAGGTCCGGCAGAACAGGTGATGCACCACCTTGTGCCCGAACTGGTAATCGGACGTTGCGTCTTCTCCCGAGAGCAGGCGGAACGCGTCGGCTCCCACAAAGGTCAGGAGGAGCCCCCGCTTCTGGCAGATCGAGCAGTTGCAGGAGATGACTTGCGTCAGGTCCGCCGTGGTCTCGTAGCGCACCGCGCCGCAGTGACAGCCTCCCTGATAGGTCTTTGCCTCGCCCATGGATGCCTCCTTTGTGGTCCCGCTTCAATCGCATACGCCCGGCCGCATTGGCCGCCAGCCGCTTTTCAGGACTTTGCGCCAATCCTAAGAGCGGCTAAAAGGCGCCGGACACTCGAAAAGCGCCCGTCCGGTGCGCCGCCAACTCAAGCAAGGTTAAAGCACATGACCGCCATCATCGACATCATTGGCCGCGAGATCCTGGATAGCCGCGGCAACCCGACCGTCGAGGTCGATGTGGTGCTCGAGGACGGCGCGATGGGCCGCGCCGCCGTGCCCTCCGGTGCCTCGACCGGCGCTCACGAGGCCGTCGAGCTGCGCGACGGCGACAAGTCCCGCTACCAGGGCAAGGGCGTCTCGAAGGCCGTGGATGCGGTCAATGGAGAGCTGTTCGACGCGCTTGCCGGCATGGATGCCGAGGACCAGCGCGGAGTCGACGCGGCCATGATCAGCCTTGACGGCACCAAGAACAAGAGCCGGCTCGGCGCCAATGCCATCCTCGGCGTCTCGCTCGCCGTCGCCAAGGCCGCGGCCGAGACCAGCGGTCTGCCGCTCTACCGCTATCTGGGCGGCGCGGGCGCGCATGTGCTTCCCGTTCCGATGATGAACATCATCAACGGCGGCGCGCATGCCGACAATCCGATCGACATCCAGGAGTTCATGATCATGCCGGTCGCCGCCGAGACCTGCGCCGACGCGGTACGCATGGGCGCGGAGATCTTCCACACACTGAAGAAGTCGCTCAAGGACGCGGGCCTCGCCACCGCCGTCGGCGACGAGGGCGGCTTTGCGCCCAACCTGAAGTCGGCTGATGAGGCGCTCTCCTTCATCATGAAGGCGATCGAGGGCGCCGGCTACAAGCCCGGCGACGACGTGATGCTGGCGCTCGATTGCGCCGCCACCGAGTACTTCAAGGACGGCAAGTACACGCTCGCGGGCGAGGGCAAGACGCTCGATGCCGGCGCCATGGTCCAGTACCTGCAGGACCTCGTCTCGCGCTTCCCGATCATCTCCATCGAGGACGGCATGTCCGAGGACGATTGGGAGGGCTGGAAGGCGCTGACGGACGCCATCGGTTCGCGCTGCCAGCTCGTCGGCGACGACCTCTTCGTCACCAACACCGAGCGCCTGGCCGAAGGCATCAAGAAGGGCGTGGCCAACTCCATTCTGGTGAAGGTCAACCAGATCGGCTCGCTGTCGGAGACGCTGGATGCCGTTTCCATGGCCCAGCGCGCCGGCTATACCGCCGTCATCTCTCACCGTTCGGGCGAGACCGAGGATGCAACGATTGCCGACCTCGCGGTGGCGACTAACGCCGGCCAGATCAAGACCGGCTCGCTGTGCCGCTCCGACCGCCTCGCAAAGTACAACCAGCTCATCCGCATCGAGGGCGAGCTGGGCGATACCGCGGTCTACGCCGGCAAGAGCGTGATCCGCGGCGCCTGATCAGTGAGCCCAAACGCGGCACAGCTCTTTACTCCGAATTAAGCAGCCTATGGCACAAACAGGGCGTCCACCAGTTTGTGCAGCGTAACCGGAAGTGCTGCGTCAGCCAAAAAAAGCGTGAATCGGGCATGAGGTTACGGCAGGCGACGGTGTTGCTTCTCTGCCTGGGTTTGACGGCCTACTTCGCCCATCATGCAATCTATGGCCGCCACGGCCTCGAGGTGCGATCCCGGCTGATCGAGCGATCAGCGCTGTTGGAGTTCGAGATCAAGAGCCTCGAGGCTGTGCGTGCCAAGCTTGAGCGCGATGTTGCGCTCCTGACCCCCGATCATCCCGCCCCAGACATCGTGGAAGAGATTGCGCGCGACGTTCTGGGCTTCGCGCATCCCGACGATGTCATCGTCACCCGCCCCTAGATTTCCGGCTTATGGCAATCAGCGGTAGATGGCGTACCCGCTTCGGTGGCTCGCCATCTTTAGAAGCGTTTGTATTCTTTCGCAGTCCTGGTCATTGCCCAACGCCTCTTGTAGGATTCGCCCCTGAAGGCATCGACGCGCGTGGCGCTTCTGCCAATGCGGCTCTCAAACCAGAGGTAGTGTGATGTCACCAGCCAAGCCGGCCCGCGGCAGCGGGGTCGCATCCAAATCCGAGCCCAAAGCCAAAGGCAAGGCGCCCGACATCCGCCCATTCACGCGCGATGAGGATATCGAGGCCTATCGCACCATGCTGCTCATCCGCCGCTTCGAGGAGAAGGCGGGCCAGCTCTACGGCATGGGGCATATCGGCGGCTTCTGCCACCTTTACATCGGCCAGGAAGCCGTTGTCGTCGGCATGCAGATGGCGATGAAGGACGGCGACCAGGTCATTACCGCCTACCGCGATCACGGCCACACGCTGGCCGTCGGCATGGATCCCGACCGCGTCATGGCCGAGCTCACCGGCCGCCGCGACGGCTGCTCCAAGGGCAAGGGCGGCTCGATGCACATGTTCTCTCCCGAAAACCACTTTTACGGCGGCCACGGCATCGTCGGCGCGTGCACGCCGCTCGGCGCCGGTCTCGCCTTTGCCAACAAGTATCGGGGCAACGACCACGTCTGCGTGTGCTACTTCGGCGATGGCGCGGCCAACCAGGGCCAGGTCTACGAGACCTTCAACATGGCCGAGCTGTGGAGCCTGCCTGTCATATTCGTGATCGAAAACAACAAGTATGCGATGGGCACCTCGATCGAGCGCTCGTCCTCGACCACGCACCTGTCGCAGCGCGGGCTCTCTTTCGGCATTCCCGGCGAGCACGTCGACGGCATGGACGTCGTTGCCGTGCGCGCGGCCGGTGAGCGTGCGATCGAGGGCGCGCGGGAGGGCAGGGGCCCTTACATCCTCGAGATGCTCACCTACCGCTATCGCGGGCACTCGATGTCGGATCCGGCCAAGTACCGGACGCGCGAGGAGGTGCAGCAGATGCGCGAGACGCACGACGCCATCGAGCAGGTGCGCCAACGGCTGTTGAAAGGCGGCATGTCGGAGGACGATCTGAAAGCCATCGACAAGCAGGTGCGCGAGAAGGTCAACGCGGCGGCCGATTTCGCGCTGTCAGATCCCGAGCCCGACGCAGATGAGCTTTACACCGATGTGCTTGTCGCAGGATGAGATGCATCCGCCGGACCTCGCACGGATCAAGCCCTTTGACGGGCGCAAATGGGAACAAAGCATCGAGAGCCTCAGGCCCTCTGCCAGCCAACACGGACATTGAGCTTTGACCAACGTACTCATGCCGGCCCTGTCGCCCACGATGGAAGAGGGCACGCTCGCCAAGTGGCTCGTGAAAGAGGGCCAGGAGATTAAGTCCGGCGACGTCATCGCCGAGATCGAGACCGACAAGGCGACCATGGAGGTCGAGGCGGTCGACGAAGGCACGCTCACTAAGATCCTGGTCCCCGAAGGCACCGAGGGCGTGAAGGTCAACACGCCGATCGCGGTGATCCGCGGCGAGGACGACGACGACAGCGAAGCTCCCTCTCGCAGCGCTCGGGGAGAGGGTGGGGGTGAGGGGCAGCCGCCTGCTGCGACACCCGCATCTGCGGAAGCGCCCACCGCCAAGGCTCCACCGCCTGAGCCCGCGGCCTCCGTCGCCGCCGCGCCAGTCGCTGCCGAGCCCGAGGTCGCGCACGGCACCGAGATGGTCACGCTGTCGCTGCGCGAAGCATTGCGCGATGCCATGGCCGAGGAGATGCGCCGCGACCCGGACGTGTTCCTGATGGGCGAGGAGGTCGCGCAGTATCACGGCGCCTACAAGGTGAGTCAGGGTCTGTTGGAGGAGTTCGGCGACAAGCGCGTCATCGACACGCCCATCACCGAACAGGGCTTTGCCGGCGTCGGCGTCGGTGCGGCGTTCGCAGGTCTCAAGCCCATCGTCGAGTTCATGACCTGGAACTTCGCCATGCAGGCGATTGACCAGATCGTCAATTCCGCCGCCAAGACCCACTACATGTCGGGCGGCACCATGCACGCCCCCATCGTCTTCCGCGGCCCCAACGGCGCAGCCGCCCGCGTCGCCGCGCAGCACAGCCAGTGCTACTCGGCATGGTACGCCCATGTCCCCGGCCTCAAGGTAATCGCACCCTCCACACCCGCCGACGCCAAAGGCCTCCTCAAGGCCGCGATCCGCGATCCCAACCCGATCGTGTTTCTCGAAAACGAGATTCTCTACGGCGCCACCGGCCCGGTTCCAAAGGTCGATGACTGGATCCTGCCCATCGGCAAGGCGCGCATCGCCCGACCCGGCAAGGACGCGACCGTCGTCTCCTTCGCGCGCGGCATGGTCTATGCGCTGGAAGCCGCCGAGATGCTTGCCAAGGACGGCATCGACGTCGAGGTGATCGATCTGAGAACCTTGCGCCCGCTCGATCTCGACACGGTGCTAACGTCGGTGCGCAAGACCAATCGCATCGTCACGGTTGAGGAAGCCTGGCCCGTGTGCTCGGTTGGCTCCGAGATCTGCGCGCAGGTCGCGATCCGGGCCTTCGACGATCTCGACGCTCCGCCATTCAAGGTTTCCGGCGCCGACGTGCCGATGCCGTATGCGGCGAACCTTGAAAAGCTCGCGCACCCATCGGCCGAGAAAGTTGCCGCGGCCGTGCGATCGGTGCTCTACGTGTAACTCGATAAGGAGGACGGGACATGGAAGAGGAGCTCTTGCTCGAGCTCGACCCGCCCGATGGTGTGGAAGAAGCCGAATCGGCCGTCGAGGTCTTGCGCGCATGGATCGGTGACGGCGCGCTGCTCGTCTCGCTCAATTCATCCGCGTTCGGCGATCAGGTCGAGGATTGGGGACGTCTCCTGGCCGAGATCGGCCATCACGTCGCCAAGGCCGCCTCGCTCAACGGCTACATGCAGGAAGGCGAGGCGCAAGCTGCACTGCGCGATGCATTCACGTCCAGCTACGATTCCGATTTCGGCGAGACGTCCGGACGCATCAAGGGCCAGACGCGGCACTAGCTCAGCCTCGACAAAGAAGGGCGCCACACGATGACGGCGATGCAGCAGGCAAACGGCGGCGGGCGGATATTGGCGTCTCCCTTGGCGCGCCGGCTGGCGAGCCAGGCCGGGCTCGATCTTGCCCGCCTCAGCGGTAGCGGGCCGCATGGTCGCATCATCAAGCGCGACATCGACGCCGCTCTCAAAGCAGGCGAGGGCGGTGCACCGCAAGAGGCCGCCGCCGGCCAGGAGATCGCCACCGTTGCCGGCACTGGCGCAGCGATGCCCGCTGCCATGTCGGACGCCAAGATCCTCGCGCTCTACGACAAGGGCACCTACGAGATCATCCCGCACGACAAGATGCGCAAGGTGATCGCCGAGCGGCTCACCATCGCCAAGCAGACGATCCCGCACTACTACCTGTCGATCGATTGCCGCCTCGACGAGCTCTTGCGCGCACGCGAGCGCATGAACGCGGCTGCTCCCAAAGAGGGCCCGCGCGCCTACAAGCTCTCCGTCAACGACTTCATCATCAAGGCGATGGCGCTGGCGCTGCAGGAGGTCCCGGCTGCCAATGCGACCTGGACCGAAAGCGGCATGCTACGCCACAAGTACTCCGACGTCGGCGTTGCCGTCGCCATCGAGGGCGGGCTGTTCACGCCGGTGATCCGCCAGGCCGAGATCAAGTCCCTGTCGGAGATCTCCAACGAAATGCGCGACCTCGCCGAGCGTGCGCGCAAGCGCCGGCTGGCGCCGCACGAGTACCAGGGCGGCACGACCTCGATCTCCAATCTCGGCATGTACGGCATCAAGAGCTTCGATGCCGTCATTAACCCGCCGCACGCGACCATCCTCGCCGTCGGCGCGGGCCAACGCCGCCCCATCGTCACCGACGCGGGCGTTGAGCCAGCCACCGTAATGGCCGTCACACTGTCCTGCGATCATCGGGTGGTGGACGGCGCGACCGGCGCTGAGCTGTTGGCCGCCTTCAAGGCCTTCATCGAGGATCCGGTGCGCATGCTGGTCTGATCCACCGGCGCGCCACTAAGAAAGTGATTCTCCGGGTGATTCTCTGAAGGACCAATTCGCGCCCCGATTTGTGTGGCGGAACTGCCACGCAAGGTGTGCTTTCCCCAATTTTGTGCCTGGCAATTGGGCCTCGCCGGCTTAAGAATGGGGCACTTTGCTTGCTGCTCGCAGAGGCCGCGACTAGAAGCGAAAAATAGCGTGGGCGTAACGGCGGACCTGAACTCTTGGAGTGAAAAACAATGAAGTCGCGCTCTGCAATCGTCCTCGCGCCCTTGGTCGCGCTTCTTGCAGCTGGATGTGCCGAGAATGGCGCCCTGACGACGGGCAGCATCAATCCATCTGTCGTTAATGAGCAGCAGGCCAAAGAGGCCGCCGCCAACAAGGCCGCGTGCGCGACGCTTGCAGCCCAGATCGAAGAGCTCAACAAGGGCGGCGTAGCCGAGAAGGTCGAGAAGGCCGCGGCCAAGAAATACAAGATCAAGACCGCCGACCTCGCCAAGGCCAACGAGCTCAACAAGGCGAACGCCGAGTTCCAGGCGAAGTGCTCCAACTATCCGACCATGGCGGCTCTGCCCAAGCCGGAAGACGTCGCTGCCGACGGCAAGGACGCCAAGACGACCGCCAAGGCCGAGACCAAGCCGCCGGTGCCGCCGCGCAAGTCGGCCGCGCAGGCTGCGGCCCCCAAGCCGCAGGCAGCCCAGGCCGCCGCAGCAGCTCCGGCTGCCAAGACGGCCGCCGCGCCGAAGCCTACGACGACCAAGACCGAGGCGGTTGCCGCCGCCGAGCCGGAGACCAAGCAGGCCTCCACCGAGATGGCGTCGTCGCCCACGATCCCGACCAGCCCGTTCTCGGCCCCGCGCCTGTCTGCCGCACCGACCGCGGTCACGACCACCTCCGGAACGCCCTGATGACGCCGGCGTGGTCACGGCCACGCCTCATTTGCGGCGTTGATGCAACTACATACAACACCGCCTAGCGAGAGCCTTTGATTGTCACGCGATTTGAGTGTGGCCGAAGTAGCTCTCGTGTGCCCTTCCGGCCGCAATCATTGCGAAGGGGGTTGCGCAGATTCGTAGCGTGTGGTGAAAAACGCTGCTCGATTTGTTTGAGGCCGAGCGGAGGGAATCCGTGACTGGGAACGCTAGAAGTACCTGCGCCTTCAAGGGAATGGCTGCGGGATTGGCTGCTCTTGCGGTTGCTGGTTGTGCTGCGGCGAACGGCGACGGCGGCGATCCCGGACCTACCGCGTTGAGCGCCGGTCAGACCTGCCAATCGGTTCGCGACGACCTCAACCGCCTCGACCGCGAAGGTGTGCCGGCCCTGGTCGAGCGCCAGAACTCCGGCAAGAACCTGTCGTCGTCACAGAAGGCTCAGGCCGACCTCTACAACCGGCTCCTGAACCAATACCTCGGTGCACGTTGCCACGTCTGAGGCAGGCGTGCTTGTCTGGCGGCGATGCGCCGGAGCCTTACAATCACTTCGTGGTTTGTCAGTGGGTCTCGGCTCCTAAAGCGCCGGGACCTTTTTTCGTTTAGCGCGGGAGCACTCGCTGCATGACGGCCGCTGAGTACGACGTCATCATCGTGGGAGGCGGGCCGGGCGGCTATGTCGCCGGTATCCGCGCCGGCCAGCTCGGCCTGCGCACCGCCGTCGTCGAGCGCGCGCACCTGGGTGGCATCTGTCTCAACTGGGGCTGCATCCCGACCAAGGCGCTGCTGCGCACCGCGGAGATCCGCCACACCATCGCCTCGGCCGCCGACTTCGGCGTGATCGTGCCCGAGGGGACCGCGATCGACATCAAGGCCGTCATCGGCCGCTCCCGCGCGGTTGCAGCCGAGCTCAACACCGGCGTCGGCTTCCTGCTCAAGAAGAACGGCGTCGACGTCATCTGGGGCGAGGCGCGGTTGGCCGGCGACGGCGTCCTCGAGGTCGCCGCGGCAAAGCCGGTGCCTGGCCGTCAGAACCCGGCACCGCCCAAGGATGCGCTCGGGCCCGGCCTCTACAAGGCCCGCCACATCGTCATCGCCACCGGAGCACGCCCGCGCGCGCTGCCCGGCATCGAGCCGGACGGATCGCTGATCTGGACCTACTTCGAGGCCATGGTTCCGCCGGAGCTGCCCCAGTCGCTGCTGATCGTCGGCTCCGGTGCCATCGGCATCGAGTTCGCCTCTTTCTACCACTCGCTCGGCTGCGAGGTGACCGTCGTCGAGATCCTTCCCCGGATTCTGCCAGCCGAAGACGAGGAGATCGCCGCGCTCGCGCGCAAGGCCTTCGAGAAGGACGGCATCCGCATCCTCACCGGTGCCAAGGTCGCCTCGCTCAAGAAGGGCAAGTCCTCGGTCACCGCCGTGATCCAGAGCGCCGACGGCAAGCAGGAACAGATCACCACCGAGCGCGTCATCTCGGCTGCCGGCGTTGTCGGCAACGTTGACGGGCTTGGCCTAGAGACGATCGGCGTCAAGATCGACAAGGGGCTCATCGTCGCCGACGGCCTGGGCCGCACTAGCGTCCCCGGCGTCTATGCCATCGGTGACGTTGCTGGCCCGCCCATGCTGGCGCACAAGGCCGAGCACGAGGGCGTCGTCTGCGTAGAGGCCATCGCCGGGCTCGATGCGCACCCGCTGGACAAGCTGCGCGTGCCCGGCTGCACCTACTGCCAGCCGCAGATCGCCTCCGTGGGGTTGACCGAGGCGCGTGCGGCAGCCGATGGCCGCGAGCTCCGCATCGGCCGCTTCCCCTACCGCGCTAACGGCAAGGCCCTGGCGCTGGGCGAGCGCGAGGGCCTCGTCAAGACGATCTTCGATGCCAAAACGGGCGAGCTGATCGGGGCCCACATGGTCGGCGCCGAGGTTACCGAGCTCATCCAGGGCTTCGTCATCGCCATGCAATTGGAGGCGACGGAGGAGGATCTGATGCACACCGTCTTCCCACATCCGACCCTATCGGAGATGATGGGTGAGAGTGTGCTGGCAGCTTACGACCGGCCGTTGCACATTCCCCCGGCGCGTCCTGCGGCGCGCTCGAAGTCGTGACCGGCATGCGCAGTCCAGCAAGAAACGGGCAAGTGGTCCCATGAACATCGAGACCCGCGCAATGTTCGTCTTCGTCACCGTCGGGCTCGTCATCGGCGTGGCCTCAGGCTTCGTCGCCTCGTCAATGCTGGGCAGCCACATGAGCGTCATACGCTGCCTCGTCCCCGGCCTCATCGGAGCCTTCGTCGGCGGCGGCATGTTCAAGGTCCTCGATATCGATGTCGGCGTGAAGAATGTTCTTTTTCTCGAGATTGTCACAGCGGCGGCCGGCGCGCTGATTGTCCTGATACCTGCGCAATTCATCGCTTGAGTGCTGGTGCATACAACAAAGACATAAGGGGGAGACCAAACCATGGACGATTATTCGCCCTACCTGCCGTGGATCATCATGGCCGTGAACGGACTGATTGCCGGCTGGCTCGCTGGCCTCCTGCTCGGTGGCGGCGGTCTGATCCGCAACATCTTCGTCGGCATGATCGGCTCGTTCGTCGGCGGTGGCTTGGTACGCGCCGGCCTATTGTCGGTGCCGTTCTTTACGGATTCGCCCTGGCTGCATCAGATCGTGGTCTCCACCATCGGCGCCATTCTTGTCGTCATTTTGGCCCGTATCATAGGGCGTTAGCCCTCCGCCTTGACAGGAAGTAGGCTTGCATTGCGGCCCGGTTCCGACCACGTTGACATCTGGCCCCCTGGTCATTGGAGCCCCTGACGTGAGCAGCCCTGCCGTACTGAACCCGCCCGCCACCGACACGAGCCCGGCCCGCAAGACGCGGACGCCGAAGCCCGATTGGATTCGCGTGCGCGCACCGGGCTCGGGCGCGCATGCCGAGACCAAAAGCATCATGCGCGCGCGCGGCCTCAATACCGTGTGCGAGGAAGCGGGCTGTCCCAACATCGGCGAGTGCTGGGCCAAGAAGCACGCCACCTTCATGATTATGGGCGACACCTGCACGCGCGCGTGCGCCTTCTGCAACGTGCGCACCGGCACGCCGCGCCCGCTCGACGTGGACGAGCCGCGCAAGGTGGCCGAGGCCGTGCGCGAGCTGGGCCTCGAGCACGTCGTCATCACCTCCGTCGATCGTGACGATCTGCCGGACGGAGGCGCCAAGCATTTCGGGCGCGTCATCGAGTCGGTGCGCGCAGCAGCCCCCAATGCAACTGTCGAGGTTCTCACGCCGGACTTCATGCGCAAGGACGACGCGCTACCCACCGTTCTTGCAGCCGGCCCCGACGTCTTCAACCACAACCTCGAAACGGTGCCGCGCCTCTACCTCTCGATCCGCCCCGGCGCGCGCTACTTCCATTCGCTGCGCCTCCTGCAGCGCGCCAAAGAGGTGAGCGGCGAGGTCTTCACCAAGTCGGGCATCATGGTGGGCCTGGGCGAGACCCGCGAGGAGGTCATGCAGGTCATGGACGACCTGCGCTCGGCTGGCGTCGACTTCCTGACCATCGGCCAGTATTTGCAGCCGACGCCGCGCCATGCCCCCGTCGAGCGCTTCATCACACCGGCGGAGTTCCAGGCGCTGGGCTCGATCGCGCGCGCCAAAGGCTTCCTGCTCGTCGCCGCGAGCCCGCTGACGCGCTCCTCCTATCACGCCGGTGAGGACTTCCAGCGCCTCAAGGCCGCGCGCCTGGCCCGCGGCTGACGCCTTCCAGCGGAGACGACGGTGCCCACCTACGAGACGACGCGGGCCGTACCTTTCAGCGCCGAGCAGATGTTTGCCGTCGTCGCCGACGTGGAGCGCTATCCCGAGTTTGTGCCCCTGTGCGAGGCGCTCAACGTACGCACGCGCGAGCAGCAGGGCGACGAGACCGTCCTGATCGCCACCATGAGCGTCGGCTACCGTGCCATCCGCGAGGCCTTCACCAGCCGCGTCGTCCTGCGGCCAGGGAAGAAGGAGATCGGCGTCACCTATCTCGACGGCCCCTTCAGCCACATGAACAACCGTTGGAGCTTCCGCGACACTCCGACCGGCTCCGAGGTGCACTTCTACATCGATTACGCGTTCGCCTCGCGCATGCTGGCACTGGTCATGGGTGCGGTCTTCGACAAGGCGGTGCGGAAATACGGCGAGGCCTTCGAGGAGCGCGCGCGTGTGCTCTATGGCGCACCGGTGCGCCGTCCCGCCGCGACCTAGGCCGCCCACGCCAAAGCGATTAGCGGACGACCTTGTCGACGTTGCGGGCGCTCGCAACCCCGAGCGCCGTCTCGAACCCGCGCGTCCCGGTCAAGATCGCGCCGTCGAGATCCGCGTCGGTGAAGTCGGCGCCTGTCAGATCGGCACCGGTGAGATCGGCGTGCGAGAGATCGGCGTTCTTCAACACCGCGCCGCGCAGGTCGGCACCGCGCATGTTGGAAAACGCCAGCAGCGTGTAGGTGAGGTCGGCGCCGGACATCTTGGTATCCGACAGGTCGGCGCCCTGCAGCTCGCTGCGCCAGATGTGCTCGATGAAGCCGGTACGCCCGAACGGCGCCAGCGTCGCGCCCGTCAGATCGGCGCCCCGCAGATTGGCCCGGTTGAAGCGCCCGAAAATCTTTGCGCCGCGCAGATCAGTGCCGATGAAGCTCGCCGCCTCGTTCGGCGGCGCCTGCAGGGTCGAATAGCCGGATGGCCGCAGCAGGCTCGCACCAGCCAGGTTCGCTCCGTCGAAGCGCACGCCGATGATGATGACGCGATCGAGCCGTGCAGAGCTCAAATCGGTCCTGGAGAGATCGGCGCCGGTGAGATCGGCCCCGAACAGGTCGGAGCCCGTGAGCTTGGCGCCCTTGAAGTCGAGCCCGCTCATGTCGAGCTCGCTCAAGTTCAGGCGGCTGAGGTCGACGGGCTTGGCCGGATCCGCGTGGAATAGGCGCTCGGTGATCTCACGCGCTGTGATGTCGGCGGCGGCGACCGGCGACACCATGGCCGCGCCCAGCAAGATCATGAGTGCCGTCAGCCGGCCCGGATGTCGCAACGCCATCTCTCCGCTCCTTCAGCGCGCCCTCAGCTTAGCGCGCTGGCCGCTGCAATCATACGGGGGGCGCAGACGACATTGCGCCGCGCGCCAGCGCGACCGCCTCGCGCAGGCTCGCCAGCCGGATCTCCGTGCGTCCGATGTTACCGAAGCGGCATTCGCGCACGACCGGAGCGCTCCCGCGCATCGCCGCTCCCAGATAGACGAGCCCGACAGGCTTTTCCGCGCTGCCCCCGTCCGGCCCGGCAATGCCGGTCACCGACAGGGCCAGATCGACAGGCGCCGCATCCAGCACGCCTTCCGCCATGGCGCGCGCCACATCCTCGCTCACCGCACCGACGCTCACGATCAGCTCCGGGTCCACGCCCAGCATCTCCGACTTTGCCGCGTTGGAGTAGGTAATGAATCCGCGCTCGACGACGGCGGACGCGCCGGAGATCTCGGTCAGCAATCCCATCAACAGCCCGCCGGTGCAGCTCTCGGCGGTCGCGATCGTGAAATCGCGCTGCTTGAGGTCATCAAGCAGCGCGCTCGCGTGCGATAGAAGCTCGGAAGAAAACAGCATGCTCATGCCGTGCAGCATACGCCAGCCGAGACGGCAACCGAATGGCTAAGACGGATGCCGTCGGCAGCGCGCTCAGACAGGAGCCAGCCGCTCCGCCTGATGCAGCAGCGTGTCGAGGATGTTGCGACTCTCAGCGCCGATGGCCGAAACCGTCCGCTTCTGCGCATCCTGCCAGATCGGGAACGCGTCCTTGAGGATCGCTTGTCCCTTCGGCGTCAGGTGCAGACCGCGGCCGCGGCGACCCGCCGGCGGATCCATGTTGATGTGGCCCAGCGCCAGAAGGCGCTTCAGGTTGCGCGAGAGCGTCGACTTCTCGATGTCGAGCTCATGCCCGATCTCGACCGCCGTGATGCTGTCGCGCGCTGCAAGCTGGGCAAGCAGCGTGTACTGGCTGGCGGTGATGCCCAGCGGGCGCATGGCGTCGTCGTAGACGCGCGTGATAATGCGCGACAACTGACGCACTCGTGTTGCAAGACACGCATTCGCCGTGTTTTCGGCTATGTCGGCAATGCTGGCCGTTGCCGGTTCTTCCGGCTTTCGCTCAAGCGTGTGTGTCATGACGTTCATCGATAGCCCCCGCGTTGGCTCGTGGTCATACAACCACGCATATCTGTTGATGCCGCGATTCTGTCGCAGGGGTCAACGAGTCGTAGGGTTGCGCAGGCTGACGCGAATCAGACCGGCAGCAGAACCGTGGCGCTCGCAAGCGCCGCGATGCCCTCGCGGCGTCCGACGAAGCCCAATCCTTCCATGGTCGTGGCCTTCACGCCGACGCGGCCGACCTCGATTTGAAGGATTTCGGCGATCGCCAGCCGCATGGCCTCACGATGCGGTCCGATCTTCGGCGCCTCGCACAACAGGCTGACATCCACGTTGGCGATCCGCCCTTTGAGCGCACGCACGCGCGCACCTGCATCGGAGAGAAAAATGCGCGAAGCCGCCCCGCGCCATTGCGGATCGCTCGGCGGGAAGTGCGCGCCGATGTCGCCGTCGCCGATGGCGCCCAGGATCGCATCGGTGAGCGCATGCAGGCCGACGTCGGCGTCGGAGTGTCCCTCGAGGCGATGCGTATGCGGGACTTCCACGCCGCAGAGCCACACCGAGCTGCCGGGCGCGAACGCATGCACGTCGAAGCCGGTGCCGGTGCGCGGCTCCAGCATCTGCGGCGCCAGCAGGCGCTCCGCGAGCGCGAGGTCGTCGCGCGTCGTCAGCTTCATGTTCATGCTCGTGCTCGCCACCAGCTTCACCGGCAGGCCGGCCCATTCCGCAAGTCCGGCATCGTCGGTGAAATCGCCCCGGCCCTCCTCGACCGCGCGCCGGTGCGCATCGAGAATCGCTGCAAAGCGAAACGCCTGGGGCGTCTGTGCGCGCCACAGACCCGCACGATCCACGGTCGCTGCAATCGTCCCGTCCGCAGCCGATCGCTTCAGCGTGTCGGCAAGCGGCTCGGCGGCAATCGCGCCGGGCTGTTCGTCGAGCGCTGCGATGAGACGCGTGATGAGATCGGCCGACAGGAACGGGCGCGCGGCGTCGTGGATCAAAACGCGCTCGGGAGCGTCCGCACCCAGCGCCTCCAGCCCGCAGCGAACGGATTCCTGGCGTGTCGCGCCGCCATCGACCGGCGGCATCAGACGTGCGGCAAAGGGCCTCGCTGCGGTCTCGTAGAGCCCGCGGTCGCCCGGATTAACCACCACCTCGACGGCATCGATGCCCGGATGGCGTGTGAGAACATCGAGCGAATGGGCCAGCACCGGATGCCCGCCGATGTTGCGGTACTGCTTGGGGATGCCGTCGGCTCCCGGAGCGCGCACGCCCCGACCCGCCGCCACAATCACCGCAATCGTCGTCGTCATCTTTCCCCGTCGGGATGGAAGCCGAAGGCCTCTCTAGACGCACCATGCACAAACGGCAAATGCGATAGTCGTTGTTCGCGCTTGCGAAATAATAAGGATGCACCTATTCTGCCCAAATGAAGGGCAACTTTTAAGATTGCCTATTTAGCGGGCATAAGCGAGATACAACGTTTGATGACGGATGCCGCCTTGAAGATCGGCCCCCAAGCTGTGACCAACGGCGTCTTTCTTGCGCCCATGTCGGGCGTGACGGATCTGCCGTTCCGCCGCATTGCGCATCGTTTGGGCGCTGGCGTGGTCGTCTCCGAAATGGTGGCAAGCGAGGACCTCGTTCGCGAGCGGCCCCATATCCTACGCCGGATTGCCGGCTCCGACCTTAGGCCTTTTGTCATACAACTTGCCGGCCGCGAGAGCCGGTGGATGGAGGAGGGCGCGCGCGTGGCCGAGACCCGCGGCGCTCAGATTATCGACATCAACATGGGCTGCCCCGCCCGCGAGGTTACCGGCAAGCTGTCGGGCAGCGCGCTGATGCGCGACCTCGATCACGCTCTGGAGCTCATCTCGGCGGTCGTTCGTGCCGTCTCGGTTCCCGTCACGTTGAAGATGCGCCTCGGCTGGGACGACAAGAGCCGCAACGCCGCCGAGCTCGCGCGCCGCGCTGAGGCCGCCGGCGTCCAGCTCATCACCGTGCACGGGCGCACGCGCTGCCAGTTCTTCAAAGGTTGCGCCGACTGGGCCGCCGTGCGCGAGGTGCGCGAGGCCGTCACCCTCCCCCTCATCGTCAACGGCGACATCAACTCGCCCGCCGACGCACGCGCCGCGCTCGATGCTTCGAAAGCCGACGGCGTCATGGTCGGACGCGGCGCCTATGGTGCGCCGTGGCTGCCAGGCCGCATTGCACGGTTCCTCGCCTCGGGTCGCGATCCCGGTGCACCCACCTTGTCCGACCAGGCCGCAATCGCGTGCGAGCACGTCGAGGCCATGCTGTCCCATTACGGCTCCGCGCTGGGCTTGCGCAATGCGCGCAAGCACATCGGCTGGTACTTGGAGACGAGCGGACACCGTATCGACGCCGTGAAGCACTGGCGCAAACGCCTGTGTACCGATGAGTCCCCGCAACGCGTGCTCGATGGTCTTGCCGCGTTCTACGACGATGCCTTGGAGGCCGCAGCATGAGCCGGTCCGCCGCCGCTCGCAAACCCAGTCCGCCCAGCCCGCCGCGCCGTACCGTGGAGCTCGACCTCCTCTTGACGGCGCTGCCGCATCCGATCCTCGTCCTCACCGAGGACAACTCGATCCTCTATGCCAACGCGGCCGCCGAGGCGTTTCTGTCCACCGGCATCGCCCTGTTGAAGCGCGTGCGCCTCGACGATCTGGTTGCCTTCGGCTGTCCGCTGCTCGCGCTGGTCGATCAGGTGCGCCGCTCCGGCTCCACCGTCAACGAGTACGGCGTCGAGGTCACCTCGCCGAAGATGCCGGGCCCACGCCTTGTCGACGTCTATGGCGGGCCGATGCCCGATCAGCCCGATCTCGTCGTGCTGATGCTCCACCAGCGCAACATGGCGTTGATGATCGAGCGCCAGCTCACGCATCGCGCCGCCGCGCGCTCCGCGTCGGGCCTGGCCTCCGTGCTCGCGCACGAGATCAAGAATCCGCTCTCAGGCATTCGCGGCGCGGCGCAGCTCCTGGAGCAGGGGCTGACGGACGAGGACCGCTCGCTGACGCAGCTCATCTGCTCGGAGACCGATCGCATCCGCAACCTGGTCGACCGCATGGAGGTGTTCGGCGACGAGCGCCCGCTGTCGAAGGAGCCGGTCAACATCCACGACGTGCTGGAGCATGTCCGCCGCATCAGCGAGAGCGGCTTCGCGCGTGGCATCCGCTTCATCGAGGACTACGACCCGTCGCTGCCGCCCGTACCGGGCAACCGCGACAAGCTCGTGCAGGCCTTTCTGAACCTCGTGAAAAACGCAGCCGAGGCAATCGGCGAGAACAACAAGAAGGGGCGCATCGTGATGCAGACCTCCTTCCGTCCAGGCGTTCGGTTGTCCGTGCAGGGCTCCGACACGCGCATCAGCCTGCCGCTGATGATTCAGATTGAGGATAACGGCCCAGGACTCCCCGATCATCTCAGGGAGCATCTGTTCGATCCATTCGTCACCACCAAGCCCAACGGTACGGGCCTGGGGCTCGCGCTTGTCGCCAAGATCATCAACGATCACGGCGGCATCATCGAGTGCGACAGCGAGCCGGATCGCACTGTCTTTCGCGTGCTCCTGCCCATGCAGGATCGCACTAACACCACCAAATCACGCTCGAGCCCGAGGTAGCAAATGGCCCGCGGCACTGTACTCATTGCCGATGACGACACCGCAATCCGAACCGTCCTGAACCAGGCACTCGCCCGCGCTGGCTATGCGCCGCGCGCAACCGGCAACGCCACCACGCTGTGGCGCTGGGTGAGCCAGGGCGAGGGGGACGTGGTGCTCACCGACGTCGTCATGCCGGACGAGAACGCCTTCGATCTCATCCCACGCATCAAGAAGGTGAGGCCCGATCTGCCGATCATCGTCATGAGTGCGCAGAACACGCTCATGACGGCGCTGACGGCTGCCGAGAAGGGCGCTTACGAATACCTGCCCAAGCCGTTCGACCTGAACGAGGTCGTGGCCGTCGTAGGCCGGGCGCTGACGCAGCCCGGACGCCGTCTGCAGCGCACCACGCAGGAGATCGAGGGCGAGGAGCTGCCGCTGATCGGTCGCTCGCCCGCGATGCAGGAAATCTATCGCGTGCTGGCGCGTCTCACGCAGACCGATCTCACCGTCATGATCAACGGCGAGAGCGGCACCGGCAAGGAGCTGGTCGCGCGCGTCCTGCACGATTATGGCCGCCGCCGTCAGGGTCCGTTCGTCGCCATCAACATGGCCGCGATCCCGCGCGAGCTGGTCGAAAGCGAGCTTTTCGGCCACGAGAAGGGCGCCTTCACCGGCGCGCAGACGCGCACGCAGGGCCGTTTCGAGCAGGCCGAGGGCGGCACGCTGTTTCTCGACGAGATCGGCGACATGCCGCTCGACGCGCAGACGCGCCTTCTGCGCGTGCTGCAGGAGGGTGAGTACACCACAGTCGGCGGACGCACGCCGATCAAGACCAACGTCCGCATCGTCGCCGCAACTCACCGCGATCTCAAATCGCAGATCCAGCAGGGTCTGTTCCGCGAGGACCTGTTCTACCGCCTCAACGTCGTGCCCATCCGCATTCCGCCGCTGCGCGAGCGCCTGGAGGACGTCGGCGATCTCGTCCGCCACTTCCTGCGCCAGGCTGCGCGCGAAGGCCTCGGCCAGAAGTCGATTGAGGCCGCCGCCATCGATCGCCTCAAGGCCCACCCCTGGCCCGGCAACATTCGCGAGCTTGAAAACTTCGTGCGTCGCGTCGCGGCCCTCTACACGCAGGACACGCTGACGAGCCAGATCATCGAGCAGGAGTTGGCCGAAGCGCTGCCCGATAAGCCGAACGACATCGGTAGCAGCGACCCCAAGGATCTCAGCGAGCAGGTCGAGCGGTATCTGTCCGGCTACTTCTCCAGCTTCGGCAAGGATCTGCCCCCGCCCGGCCTCTACGAGCGCGTGATCAAGCAGGTCGAGTTGCCGCTGCTCACCGCTGCGCTTGCCGCGACCCGCGGCAACCAGATCCGGGCCGCGGAATTGTTGGGGTTAAATCGCAACACGCTGCGTTCCCGCATCAGAGCGCTGGATATTCGCGTGTTCCGCACGCCCCAGCCCTAGGCGGCACTTAGGGTGCATCCTGAATCTCAAGGATAAGTCCGCGCGCGGCTTGCGCGGCCATTTGCCTTGCGTTACCCATCGGACACGTCGCGAAAATGTCACAGTCCGTTGTTTTGCTGCGCGCGGACTTAGCCAGCGTTACAAGATAACGCTCGGCGCCGCCGCCGGGGCCCTTGCCCCATGACGAAATCCGGCCCTCCCCCGGGCCTGCTGACAAGAGAGCTGATGGCCGCCGTGCAAGTTGCGTCGCAGCAAGGGCCTGACTTGGGAGAGGGACCGTCTCCCCTTAACCCGAGCGATCGTGCGTTCTGGATCGGCCTTAGCGTTGTCCTGCTCTCGATCGTCTCGGCGTTCGCCACCTACCTGATCCTTACCGGCCTTACGCCCATACCGCCGAGCAACGGGGTGGTCTTGGTCGTCCTCTTCGTCAACGTCGTGCTCATCGTCGCGATGATTGCCCTGCTCACCTGGCAGGTGATCGGCCTGGCGCGGGCCTGGCGCGAGAAGATCGCCGGCGCGCGCTTACACATCCGCATCGTCGCGCTGTTCTCGATCATCGCCGCGCTGCCGGTCCTTCTGCTGGCCGTAGGCGCAACGGTCACCTTCTCGCGCTCGCTCGATAGCTGGTTCTCGACGCGCACGCGTGCCATCGTCTCGTCCTCGCGCGACGTCGCCACCGCCTACCTCGACGAGCACGGCAGCGTCATCCGCACCGACATCGTCAACATGGCGCGCGACATCGACACGTCCGCCAAGTCGGTGGGCAACGACCTGCCCAAGCTGCAGCAGCTCGTGATGGTGCAGTCGGGCCTGCGCGATTTGCCCGTGGCTTACGTGATCGACGCCAAGGGCAACCCGATCGTCGAATCCACGGCCGACAACAAGATCCCCTATCGCGCACCGCCCGAGGCTGCGATCGAGCAGGCCGAGGCGGGCCAGGTGCCGCTCTTGATGCCGACGTCGAACCGCTACCGGGTCGGCGCCGTCGCCAAGCTCGCGAACTACCCCGGCAAGTATCTCTACGTCGCGCGCGGCGTCAGCCCCAAGGTCATCAAGCACCTGCAGCTCACCGCTCAGAACGTTGACGAGTTCAACCGCCTGCGCAAAGCCCGCGGCGGCCTCAAGATCGCGCACGCCCTCATGTACCTGATGGTGTCGATGACGGCGCTCTTGGCTGCGATCTGGGTCGGCCTTTGGTTCGCCGGCCGCTTCGTCGCTCCGATCCGCCGCCTGATCGCGGCGGCCCAAGAGGTCTCCAAAGGCAACCTCAGGGTCGAGCTGCCCGAGAAACGCGGCGAGGGCGACCTGCGCCGCCTGTCGAAGACCTTCAACACCATGACGCGCGAGCTCAAGCATCAGCGCGACGCGCTCGTCACCGCCAACGAGCAGCTCTTAGAGCGGCGCCACTTCATGGAGGCGGTGCTGTCGGGCGTGTCCGCCGGCGTCATCGGCCTCGACAGCCAGGATCGCATCACGCTGGTGAGCCGCGCAGCCTCCAATCTGTTGGGACTGGAAGAATCCGCCATCGTCGGCAAGAAGCTCAAGGACGTGATCCCCGACTTCGCGACCGTGCTGGCGAAGTCGTACGAGCCCTCGCTCAAGGGCCGCACGCTCGAGGAAGTCACCTTCAACGTCGGCAACGAGGAGCGCACCTTCGCCGTCATGGCCACTCGCGAGCGCGACAGTGGCGGCGACGTCGGCTCCGTGGTGACCTTCGACGACGTGACCGAGTTGGTCGTCGCCCAGCGCGCCGCCGCCTGGGCGGATGTCGCGCGCCGCATCGCGCACGAGATCAAGAACCCGCTCACGCCGATACAACTTGCAGCCGAGCGCCTGCGCAAGAAGTACGCCCCCGCCATCACGAAGGATCGCGACACCTTCGATCGCCTCACCATGACCATCGAGCGGCAGGTGAGCGATCTCAAAACCATGGTCGACGAGTTCGCCGAGTTCGCGCGCATGCCGCAGCCGGAGATGGGGCGGCACGATCTGCGACACGCCGTGCAGGAGCCGGTGGTGCTGTTCCGCGAGAGCCATCACGACATCAAGTACGTGCTGAAGCTTCCCGAAAGCCCGCTCCCGATGTCGTTCGATCGCCGGCTGATCACGCGCGCTGTCACAAATCTTGTAAAGAACGCCGGCGAGGCCATCGAGGCTGCACGCGAAGGCGACGGCGCGAACGGCGACGAGAAGGGTCTCATCGAGGTCATCGTCACGCCGATGGGTGATCGCGTCACCATCGACGTGATTGACAACGGCGTTGGCTTGCCCAAGCAGAACCGCGCGCGCCTGTTGGAGCCTTACGTCACCACCAAAGGCCACAAAGGCACGGGTCTTGGTCTTGCTATGGTCCAGAAGATAACCGAACAACACGGCGGCACGCTCACCCTGGGCGATGCCCCTGAGGCGCCCGGCCGCACACGCGGTGCGCTGGTGCGCATCACTTTGCCTCTTGAGAAAGCGCGCGGGGTCGTCCATCCCGAGCCGTCACCTTCCCCCAACCAGCACGCCACGGCCCCTCAGGCCTGATCGATCGAAGGAGCGAACGATGGCAGCAGACATCCTCATCGTCGATGACGAGGCCGACATTCGTGACTTGGTCGCGGGCATCCTTGAAGACGAGGGACACAACACGCGTCTCGCTCGCGACAGCGACGAGGCTCTGCGCGCCATCGAGGAGCGCCGTCCCCATCTCGTCGTCCTCGATATCTGGCTGCAGGGTAGCCGCCTCGACGGCCTGGAGGTGCTCTCCTACGTCAAGCGCACCTATCCCGATCTTCCCGTCGTGATCATCTCCGGCCACGGCAACATCGAGACCGCCGTCACCGCCATCAAGCGCGGCGCCTACGACTACATCGAGAAGCCGTTCAAGGCCGATCGCCTGATCCTGGTGACGTTGCGCGCGCTCGAGGCCTATCAGTTGAAGCGCGAGGTGAAAGAGCTTCGCGAGCGCTCCAACTTCAGCGCCGACATGATCGGCAAGTCGTCCGCCATCAACCAGCTTCGCAATGGCATCGACCGCGTGGCGCCGACCAACAGCCGCATCCTGATCCGCGGCCCGTCCGGTTCCGGCAAGGAGCTCGCCGCCCGCGTCATTCACATGAAGTCGTCGCGCGCCGAAGGCCCCTTCGTCGTGCTCAACGCCGCCTCCATGGCGCCCGATCGCGTCGAGGAGGAGATGTTCGGCACCGAGGATCGCTCCGGCGGCGCGCGCAAGGTCGGCGCCCTGGAGGAGGCCCACGGCGGCACGCTCTACATCGACGAGGTCGCCGACATGCCCGTCGAGACGCAGGGCAAGGTGCTGCGCGTCCTCGTCGAGCAGAAGTTCCTGCGCATGGGCGGTACGCAGAAAGTCGCCGTCGACGTGCGCATCATTTCCTCCACCAGCCGCGACCTGGAGCGCGAGATCAACGAGGGCCGCTTTCGCGAGGACCTCTACCACCGCCTCAACGTGGTGCCGCTGCGCGTGCCGAGCCTGGCCGAGCGCCGCGAGGACATTCCCGAGCTGATCCAGTACTTCGTCAACCAGCTCGCCAACGCCTCGGGCCTTGCGCCGCGCCGCATCGGCGAGGACGCCATCGCGGTGCTGCAGGCCCACGACTGGCCCGGCAACGTGCGCGAGCTTCGCAACAACATCGAGCGCCTGATGATCCTCGCCGGCGGCGATCCCAACACGGTGATCACGGCCGAGATGCTGCCCGACGAGATCGGCTCCAACGTGCCGCTGCCCGTCAACGGCGGCGCCGAGCACCTGATGTCGCTGCCGCTGCGCGAGGCGCGTGAGATCTTCGAGCGCGAATACCTGCTCGCCCAGATCAACCGCTTCGGCGGCAACATCTCGCGCACAGCGGAGTTCGTCGGCATGGAGCGCTCCGCGCTTCACCGCAAGCTCAGAGCGCTGGGGGTCTCCTCCGAGCACCGCGCCCCGGAGGTCCGTCAGGCTTGAGATAGCCTCGGCAACTCTAGCTCAACCCAGCGCATGAGGGCCCCTTGTCCCGCATCGTCTACGTCAACGGGCGCTACGTCCCGTACGCCCAGGCCACGGTGCACGTGGAGGACCGGGGCTTTCAGTTCGCCGATTCCGTCTACGAGGTCTGCCAGGTCCTAGACGGCCACCTGATCGACGAGCCCCGTCACATGGCGCGGCTCGCCCGCTCGCTCTCCGAGCTGCAGATCGAGGCGCCGATGAGTGCCGCCGCGCTCGCGCACGTCATGCGCGAGACGATCCGGCGCAACCGCGTCAAGGATGGGCTCGTCTACCTGCAGGTGACGCGCGGGGAAGGGCAGGGGCGTCGCGAGTTCACGTTCCCGCCGAAGGATGTGGCGCGCACCGTCGTGTGCCTGGCGCGGTCGACCAAGCCGGGCGCACAGGACGCGCTCGCCCAGACCGGTATCAGCATCAAATCGACGCCCGACATCCGCTGGAAGCGCTGCGACATAAAGACTGTCATGCTGCTGCCGGCGTGTCTTGCCAAGCAAGCCGCGCACGACGAGGGCGCGAGCGAGGCCTGGTTCGTCGACACTGACGGCTTCGTCACCGAGGGCGCCTCCAGCAACGCCTGGATCGTCACCGGCGCGGGTACTGTCATCACGCGGCAAATCACCAGCGATATTCTGCCCGGCGTGACCCGAGCGACGGTGATGGACATGCTGGCCAATGAAAATTTGACGTTGGAGGAGCGCCCCTTTCGTCTCGCGGAGGCGCTTGAGGCCCGCGAGGCCTTCATAACGTCGGCAACAAACATCGTGATGCCGGTCGTGCGGATCGATGGGACCCAAATCGGCGAGGGCAGGCCGGGGCCCGTAACTCTCCGGCTGCGCTCTAAATTTCACCAGTTTGCTGATATTTCGGGCGCGTAACCCCGCTTCTTTTTGCCGACAGAATTGGTATACCTTTTAGTGTGCACTGCGAAAGAATGTTACTATATTTCAAGCCGTGCACGCCCGCTCCCAGGAGCGGCGAGGCTACCCACCAGACCTAGAATAGGCGGATAAGAACAATGGGTGCAGACCGAGTCCAGAATCTTCAGGACACGTTCCTGAACCACGTACGCAAGAACAAGACCCCGCTTACCATTTTTCTGATCAATGGCGTGAAGCTTCAGGGCATCGTCAGCTGGTTCGATAATTTTTGCGTTCTATTGCGGCGCGACGGTCATTCGCAGCTCGTGTATAAGCATGCGATCTCGACCATCATGCCCGGCCAGCCCGTCCACCTGATGGAGACGGAAACGACCGAGGCCTAACCCTACGGCAACGGCCATCGACGAACGCGTTGACATAGAAGAAGAGATCGGGGGGCAATTCGAGGCGCAGCACGCTACCGGCGCCCGCGCACTCGTGCTCGTTCCTGATCTCAAGAGAGCCAGACGTCAGCGGCCCGAACCCGCTGCATCCAGCCAACAGCCAATTCCGCCGCTTCATGCCATCCAGGATCGTCTGGAGGAAGCGGTGGGGCTCGCGCAGGCGATCGACCTCACCATCGTGCAGAGCCAGATCGTGCCGGTTGCGAACCCGCGTCCCGGTACGCTCTTCGGCACGGGCAAGGTCGAGGCGCTCAAGGCGCTGATCGCCGCCCACGAGATTTCGCTCGTCATCATCGATCACCCGGTGTCGCCGATCCAGCAGCGCAACCTGGAGCGCGCGTGGAATGCGAAGGTGCTCGATCGGACCGGATTGATCCTGGAGATCTTCGGCCGGCGCGCGCGAACCAAGGAGGGGCGGCTACAAGTCGAACTCGCCCATCTTTCCTATCAAAAGAGCCGCCTCGTCAGGACCTGGACCCACTTGGAACGCCAGCGCGGCGGCTACGGCTTCCTCGGCGGTCCGGGTGAAGCGCAGATCGAGCTCGACCGGCGCATGATCGACGAGCGGATCATGGCGATCCGCAAGGAGCTGGAGGTCGTCGTCAGGACGCGCGAGCTCCACCGCAAGGGGCGCCGGCGCGTGCCGTATCCGATCGTCGCCATCGTCGGCTACACCAACGCCGGCAAGTCGACGCTATTCAACCGCGTGACGGGCGCGCAGGTATTCGCCAAGCAGCAGGTGTTCGCCACGCTCGATCCCACCATGCGCGAGGTGCGCTTGCAGGGCGGGCGGCGCATCATCCTGTCCGACACCGTCGGCTTCATCTCCGATCTGCCGACCATGCTGGTTGCAGCATTCCGCGCCACGCTGGAGGAGGTGATCGAGGCCGATCTCATCCTGCACGTGCGCGACATCTCCCATCCCGAGAGCGACAACCAGGCCCGCGACGTGGAAGCCGTGCTTGCCGGTCTTGGCATCGACGTGCAGTCGGCGCACGCGCCCATTCTCGAGGTCTGGAACAAGGTCGATCTGTTGAGCGCGATAACGCGTGTTGAGGCGGAGAACGCCGCGCGCTTCGCCGAGCGCGGACCCGTGCTCGTCTCCGCGGCGACGGGCGAGGGGATGGACGCGCTCCTCGTCGCGATCGACAAGCGCTTGGGCGTCGGCGACGAGATCATCGACCTCGTCATTCCCGCGCAAGAAGGCCGCCTCATCAACTGGCTTTATGAGGAAGCCGAGGTGCTGGAGCGCAACCCGCTGGAAACGGGCGATGTCCATGCAACCGTGCGGGTAGCCGCCGACAAGCGCGACCGTCTGCTGGCACAGATGCGCCGCGCGGGCGCGACGCTCAACCCGAGCTGACGACAGCGCCTACGCCGCTCGCTCAAGCGGCGCGCGGCGCGCTGGTCTCGATTGCGGGAAGAAGCAGACCGACAGGTTCGACGTAAAGCTCGCCATCACGCCATATGCAGACATAGGCTTCCGGCTCGCCAAGCACATCCGTGATAGCGGTCAACATGAGGGTGTCCCCCGGTTTCGCGGATCCGGCATGAGCGCCGGCGTCCGGTATGAGGACCATAAGAGGGCGCTCCGCCGCGGACTGTTCCCTGCGAGACGTGTAGCTAATCATCGCGGCACGTTTTCGCAGGCTGCATCGAAGCCACCGACGAAATTGACGCCGCCTCAGGCGCTTGTCATTTTCGAGGCATGGCGAAAGGTGTCCTGCTCGATCTCGGCGGCGTGGTCTATGAGGGCGATCGATTGTTGCCGGGGGCGGCCGATGCGATCGCGCGACTGCACGACAGTGGCATACCGCTGCGCTTCCTCACCAACACGACGCGCGCGCCCAAGCACCGCATCCTGAAGCGCCTCAAGGATTTCGGCCTTGAGGTCTCGCCCGACGAGATCTTCACACCGGCTCAAGCGGCGTGCGCATGGCTCAGCGCGCGCGGCCTTACGCCGTTCCTGGTCGTCCATCCCGATCTGGTCGACGAGTTCTCGGGTCTTGAGGGTCCGAACGGCGAGGCCGTCGTCATCGGTGACGTCGGCGAGGCGCTCACCTACACTCAACTCAACGCCGCGTTCCGGCGTCTGATCGACGGAGCGGAGTTTCTCGCGCTGGCGAACAACCGCACTTTCAAGGATAGCGACGGCGCGCTGAGCCTCGACGCCGGCGCCTTCGTGGCGGCGCTTCAGTTCGCCACCCAGCGCACCCCACACGTTCTCGGCAAGCCCTCGCGGGACTTCTTCGCCACCGCGCTTCAAAGCATCGGCTGCGCGCTGGAGGACGCCGTGATGGTGGGCGACGATGCCGAGAACGACGTCGCCGGCGCGCTTTCAGCAGGTCTCGGTCAGGCCGTTCTGGTCCGCACCGGCAAGTACCGCGTCGGTGATGAGACGCGTGTCACTCCCGCGCCGACAGCCACCGTCGCCAACCTCGCAGAAGCCGCCGACTGGATCCTGTCGCAGGGCGCGTGAGTGCTCGTTCAGGCCTGCAGTCGCGCGGTCAACTCGTCCATGTCGCGAACGAACCACACCTGAGTGCCGCGGTTTGCTTCGCGCACGAAATCACGCAACGCGCCGCTCTGGGACAGGTGGCTCGTGATGTCGCCCACGATCGCAACCCGGCAGTGATAGTTGACCAGCTTCTGGATAAGCGTGCCGGCGATACGCGTGCTCAGGCGGAAGAAGTCATTATCGAGGCGCGACGTCGGAATCACGATCCATTCCGAGCCGTAGGCCTGCCCCAATAGGTCGCTGGCATCGGTCTCATGGCGAAGGGCCGGTCCATCCGGCGCGCATATGTGAACCTGGGTTCCTGCGATTTCAATTTGTTGGTCATTCATGACGACGTCCCGAAATTCGGCGCCCCCACGCAATGTGCCGGGCTCCGGCGCGCACGTCATACTGCGTCAAAGGCCCTTTGTCTTCGCCTCGTCCCAGTAGGCGTCCATTTCCTCGAGCGTGGATCCTTTCGGCTCCCGCCCGTCCTCGGCAAGCCGCGCCTCGATGTAGCGGAAGCGGCGCACGAACTTGTCGTTGGCAGCCCTCAGCGCCGTCTCCGGATCGATCTTCAAGTGCCGCGCGACGTTGGCAACGACGAACAGGAGATCGCCGAACTCCTCCATCACGGCGGCCTCGTTCTTCTCCGACGGCTTGCCGCTCTTGGCGATCTCGTCCTCGAGCTCGGCAAGCTCCTCCTTGAGCTTGGCGAACACCGGCGCCAGTGAGGGCCAGTCGAAGCCCACGCGCGCAGCTTTGTTCTGCAACTTGACCGCACGCGTCAGCGCGGGAAGAGCAGGGGGCACGTCGTCGAGCACGCCCTTCCTTGCCTCGCCGTCGGGCGCGTCCTGCTTCTCCGCATCCTTGGCGCGCTCCCAGAAACCGGCCGTGACGCCGGCCGCGCGCTCCTCGGGCGTGCCGAACACATGCGGATGGCGCCGGATCATCTTGGTGGTCACCGCCTCGACCACGTCGGGGAAGGCGAATGAGCCCTGCTCCTCGGCCATGCGCGAGTGATAGACGACCTGGAACAAAAGATCGCCCAGCTCCACCTTCAGCTCGGCGAGATCCTCCTTCGAAATCGCATCGGCGACCTCGTAGGCCTCCTCGATGGTGTAGGGCGCGATCGTCGCGAACGTCTGCTCCAGGTCCCAGGGGCAGCCGGTCTGAGGCGTCCGCAGCGCGGCCATGATCTCGATCAGGCGGGAGATGTCTTTTGAGGGTGTCATGTCTTTTGAGGATGTCATGGCGCGCACCCTAATCGAAGCACACGCCAACTCAAAAGGCCGCTATCGCCGCGCGCGCGAGCCGATTGCCCGCACGACGGCGCCGGGGAAGGCACTGACGAGCGCCAGCGGCACCAGCCACCCCGCCCAGGCCACGCAGCCGTAGACCGGATCGAAGGGCAGCGCGTAGCTGGTCGCGATCGCCGTCACCACCCGCACCCACAGTGCGCCCGAGGCAACGGCAGCCATCGCCAGCATCGTCTGCGCGTGGCGCGCGAGCTGGCGCCGCCGCGCTGACATCACGCCGACAACGATCAGGCAAAGCCACACCAGCCCTTGTGCCAGGAATCCCAACCGCGCCGCTACGACCGAGTCGCTCGCAATCGCCACCGGCAGCGACGTCAGCGCGCCCACGACGACGGCAGCAGCCGCCAGCCGCCCGAGCGGGCGATGCCAGTAGCGGTCCCGGCGCACCGCGATCACGAGCGGGATCAGCAACAGCGCCGCCCCCGACGCCAGCATGTGCAGCTTGAAGACGCCCGGCAGGCGCACATCGACGACAAACAAATTAAACGGCAGCGCCAGCGCACCCACGCCTTCGCCCACGGCGACGAGCCCGGTAGGGACAGCGAGCAGCAATACCGCGCAAAGAACGATAAAGCGCCGCCCACGCGACACAAATCCGCCAGGTGTGATTGCTGTCGTCGCTGCCGTTGTCATGGTTCGAAGGAGAGCGTTGCTGTCATGTTGAGGCTTATGCTGAGCGCGGTTTGTGTCCTTGCAGCGGCAGCTCCGTTGCACGCGGAGAGCCCGACTCTCAAGGCGACCGACATCTCCGGTCGCTGGCAGGGCGACAGCTACGCCATCGGAGGCGCGCCCGCAAAGCTCACCCTCGACATCGTCGCATGCGGAGGCAGGTGGTGCGGCGTCAGCGTCGAAGCGAATAACTCGTGCGGCGCCACCGCGCTGAAACTCGACGCAGGCCAGACCACAACCGACAACGTCACCTTCAAGGGAACGCTCGCACTGGCACGCGGCACCGAGCCCTATACCGTGCAGAGCTACCTGATCCCGGCCTCCGAGGGCGATCCCGTCCGCCTGCAAGTGATCGGCGACACCGGCGGCACCTTCCGCATCTTCCGCCGCTCATTTCCCTTCGAAGCGCAACTCACGCGCACGCGCGACGCCGTCTGCAAACCCACCGAGATTATCTCTATGGCTGACTAGTCGCGCGCGCCGGGCTACGATCAGCCCCGGGGTGGGTTGGACGCGAGGCTAAGCTTTGCGTCCATGAGTGACACGAACGGGCGATATGGCGGTCCTGCGCATCTTTGCGAATGCCCTGATCATGGCAGCCGAGATCGCGGCCGTCATCGGCGTTGCGGCGTTCGGCTACCACTATCCCTTCATCTTCGCGGGCGTCACCGCAGGCTTGAGCTTCCTGTTGGGGCTCAACCTCGAGACCGCCCGCCTGCGCTACGAGCTGCCGTTCTATTTCGGCGGTCTCATCAGGCCCAGCGCGGTGCTGACGGCGCTCGTCGGTTCGGTAGAGGCTTTGTTCAAAGGCGTGCTTGCCGGCGTCGCCGCGCTCTTCACGTTCTGCGGCACCAACTCCGACCGGCTGTTCTGGGTCGCGATCCTGTTCGGCGTGTGCATCTATGCCGGCGCCAGCGCGCTGAGGCTTTTGTCGTTGCGCGGCGAGGCGCTGCCCTTGCGCTGGGGCTACTTCCGGCTCGCCCCGTTGCTCGGGCTGTTGTTCTCGGCCGGCATCACGCTGCTGGCAGCCGCTGCCGTCGTGCCTCCGGCAAGCGTTACCGACATCGGCTGGAAAATCATCTTCGAGCTACCGCCGCAGCCGTCGGTCGAGCAGGTGAGCGAGCTCTTCTTCCAGATCAAGCAGGTCTTCGACGATTTCATCGTCACCGTCTTGAGTGCCGTGATGGACGAGAGCTGGGCGCGCATCGCCGGCATCATCGTCAGCGTCAACGTGCTCTCCGGTTTTGTCAGCGCGCTCTATGCGGCCCTGATCGCCGCCGGCGTCCGCCGCGCCGAGGAGACGCTGCTCTAGAGAAGGGAGCAGGCGCAGGGACTAGGTCCGCGACCCGGGCCGCACCAGGTTATAGGCTTCACCGGCAGCGGGCCCAGACGCCAAAGCGGGCGGCCGGAACCTAAGGTCCCGAACCGCCCAGCCTCATTCGCATAATATATATTATGGAAAATGACTGGACGTTAAGCAGGGTTTACCAATGGCTAAGCCGGATTGCCAATATCAGGCTCAACCCTTCTCGTACTTCTCCGACACCAGCCGGTCCAGGAGCCTGACGCCCCAGCCGGAACCCCAGCTCGGATTGATGTCCGACTTGGGCGCGTCCATCGCCGTGCCCGCCACGTCGAGATGCGCCCAGGGCGTATCCTTGACGAAGAACTTGAGGAAGGCCGCCGCCGTGCACGAGCCGCCCCAGCGCCCGCCGATGTTCTTGATGTCGGCGTTCCGGGACTCGATCATCTTGTCGTAGCCCTTGTCGAGCGGCATGCGCCAAACCTTCTCGCCGGTCTCGATGGAGGCATCGATCAGCTCGGCCGCCAGCTTGTCGTCGTTGGCGAACAGGCCCGCGTACTCCTTGCCCAGCGCGACCATGATCGCGCCGGTAAGCGTAGCCAGGTTGATCATCAGGCGCGGATTGAACTGCTCCTGCGCGTAGGACAACAGGTCGGCGAGGACGAGCCGTCCCTCCGCATCGGTGTTCAAGACCTCGATGGTCTGGCCCGAGTGCGCAGTGATGATGTCGCCGGGTCGCATCGCGGTGCCCGATGGCATGTTCTCGACGATGCCGATGATGCCGATCGCGTTGACGTTGGCCTTGCGCTCGGCGAGCGCGTGCATCAGGCCGACGACGCAGGCCGCACCGCCCATGTCGCCCTTCATGTCCTCCATGCCGCCGGAAGGCTTGATCGAGATGCCGCCGGTGTCGAACACGACGCCCTTGCCGATGAACACCAACGGCTTGGTGCGCTTCGACTTGGCGCCGTACCAATGCATGATGGCGACGCGGCCGGGGCGCTCGCTGCCCTGGGCCACAGCCAGAAGTGCCCCCATTTTCAGCTCTTTCAGCTTCTTGTCGTCAAGGATCTCGACCTCGACGCCGACCTCCTCGAGCTCACGCACGCGCTCGGCGAACTCGACCGGGCCCAGCATGTTGGCCGGCTCGTTGACGAGATCGCGCGCCACGAAGACGCCGTTGATCAGCGCCTGATAGTGCTCGAAGGCCTTGCGTGCCTTGTCGGGGTCGGGCGCATGGATCACGAGCTTCTCCAGCCCGTCGCGCTCGTTGCCGTCCTCGTCGCCGTTCTTCTTTTTCTTCGTTTGGTACTTGTCGAACTCGTAGATCCGGAGGCCCGCGCCAAAGGCGATGAGAGCGGCAAGCTGATCGGCCTTGAAGCCGGTATGGTCGGGGCCCTCGGCGATGATGGACGCGCTCTTCGCCTTGCGCGCCGAGATCAGTCCCGCCGCGGTGCCGCCCAGGAGCACCCAGTCGTTCTCTTTGAGATCGCCGGCCTTGCCGGTGCCCAGCATCACCAGCCGGTCGACGCCGATGCGCGGCGGCGCCAGCAGCTCGGCGGTGGACTTCTTCTTGCCTTTGAAGCTCGCAGCGCCCGCGGCCTTCTTCAAAGCGCCGCTCGACTTCTGGTCCAGCTCCGCCGCCCGCGAGCCCAAGGCTAGATCGTCGCCAGCGAGCACCACGCACGTCGACTCGGGCTCAGCATCCAAAGGGGCGAAAACGATCTCGGGGCGATGTGTCATTGATGGTGGCTCCAGGTGGGTTCGACGGTCGAAACGGCTGCCATCGCGGCAGCCTCGAAGGGGACGCGGGCAGGCTCTTCCGGGCCCGCAGCCAATGGCGGGAAAATCCTCAAGACCAGGAAAAGCCGACGTTCAAGCAACCGTTGCTAAGCTAGCGGGGCGGGCCGTTGCAAGCAAAGCGAGCGCCGGCCACGCGAATTTGAGCGCCCCCGCCCCCGTCGTTCCCCCCTTGTTCCGCGCCCCACCGGTCCTCGGCCCGACTTGGGAAAAGGGGCCCAAGTGACTGGCGGAAGCCGAATTTTCGCCACGCTGGCATGGAACTCAGAGCTTTTGGGGCAAGGGGGCACCTCGGGCGCGCTCCCAATCTATCTCTCGGAATCGAATGACGATTTTCGAAAGGTATGTCTTTCGGCAGGCCGGGGGGGCACTGCTGGTCATCCTGTCGAGCCTTTCAGGCATCGTCTGGGTGGCGCTCGCCTTGCGTCAGCTCAACGTCGTGACCTCGCAGGGCCAGGACGTCTTGATGCTGGTCAAGATGACGACGCTTGCACTCCCCAACCTGATGGCGATCATCGCGCCCTTCGCGTTGCTTATCGCATCGATTCACACGCTCAACCGCCTCAACGGCGATTCCGAACTCATAGTTCTCACCGCATCCGGGGGAACGATCTGGCGCGCGGCCCGGCCGCTTTTGCTGCTCGCGCTCGTCGTCTCGATCGGCGTCTCTTTCGTCAATCACATCGGCATGCCCTGGAGCATGCAGCTCCTGCGCAAGTACATCATCGAGGTGCGCACCGACATTCTCACCCAGGTCATTCAGCCTGGCCAGTTCACCAGCCCCGAGCAAGGCCTGACGTTCCACATCCGCGAGCGCGCCCTCAACGGCGAGCTTCTCGGCCTCATCGTGCACGACACGCGCGACGAAGAGCACTCCCAGTCCTATCTTGCCGAGCGCGGCGTGATCGTGAAGCAAGATCCCTCCAACTACATCGTCATGAGCGAAGGGCACATCATTCGACGCACCGACCAGGACGAGCCCGCCCAGATCATCGCCTTCGACAAGTACGCCGTCGACCTCGACCAGTTCGAGCGCAAGATGGACAACGACACTGACTACAAGCCGCGCGAGCGCTACCTGAGCGAGCTGCTCAACCCCGAGGCCGACAGCGGCCGCTACAAATCGGCGCCCGGCAAGTTCAGGGCCGAGATCCACGAGCGCTTTTCCAATCCGTTCTATCCGTTCGTCTTTGTGCTGATCGCGTTGACGGCTGTGGGCCAGGCCCAATCGACCCGCCAGAACCGCAACCAGATCGTGGCAGTCGCGTTCGTGCTGGCGGCCGGGCTGAGGCTCGGCGGTCTGGCCTTGAACAACGTGGTGGCGCTCAATGCTGCGGCCGTGCCGCTGCTCTATGCCGTGCCCCTGGGCGCAATCGCCCTTGCCATCCTCAGGATCGAGCGCTCGCGCATGGCGATGCGCCGGCCCGGCCGCATCTCCCGCGTCGTCGCCGCTCTGGGCGAGCTCTTGGCCCCGCTGTCCCGCATCATCCCGCGCCCATGGGCGGCGCGTAGCGCCAGGAGCGGGACATGATGCGCCGGTTCACGCTCGGACACTACATCGCCGCGCGGTTCCTGATCGCGATCTTCGCGGTCTTTCTGATGCTGGCACTGCTGATCTTCCTGATCGACTTCGTCGAGCTTCTGCGCCAGGCGGGCAAATACGGAGAAGTCTCCCCTCTCGTCCTGGCACTGATCGCCGTCCTGCGCCTGCCGGCTTACGCCGAGTTCCTCATATCCTTCGCCGTGCTGGTGGGCAGCATCGCGGCCCTTTTGCAGCTCGGGCGGCGCAGCGAACTCGTGGTGATGCGCGCCGGCGGCATGTCCGCCTGGCAGTTTCTGCGTCCGGGGCTCTACGTGGCGTTTGCGTTGGGCGGCCTGACGGTCATGGTGTTCAACCCGCTGGCAGCGGCCGGACGCACCAAGGCGGAGGCCATCTACGCCGACGCATTCGGCAAGGACGCCAATGTGTTGAGCTCCAAATCTGGCACCTCCTGGCTGCGCCAGAACGGTGCGGACGGCCAATCCGTGATCTCGGCCGCCGTCGCCTCCAACCGAGGCCTGACGCTCACCGGCGTCAGCGCCTTCGTCTTCGACCGCGACGGCCACTTCGTCGAGCGGGTCGACGCCGGGCGCGCGGAGCTCAAATACGGCTACTGGGAGATCCACGATGCGTGGGTCGCACGCATCGGCCAGGAGCCCGAAAAATACGATATCTACCTGCTGTCCACATACCTTACACCGGAACGCGTCACAGACGCGCTTGGAACGCTCTTCTCCGTCTCCTTCTGGGAGCTGCCTGCGCTCATAGAAGTGGCTGAAAAAGCCCAACTTTCGAGCAACCGGCTGCGGGTCCAATACGAGTCCCTGCTCTCGAGACCTCTTTTGTGCGCAGCGATGGTCCTTTTGGCCGCGACTGTGTCGTTGGGGTCATTCCGCTCCGGTGGCATCCAGACTATGGTCATTACAGGACTGTTGGGGGGGTTTGGTTTCTTCTTGTTCTCAGAAGTCTCTCGACAGATCGGAGTATCTGGGTTGGCGCCCCCTTGGGCGGCGATTTGGTTGCCCGTGTTCCTAGTGATGATTGTCTCGGCTAGCGTGCTGTTGCACCAGGAGGATGGCTGAGTGATGCGTTATGCGCGGGCACCGCATGAGGGTTGCGGATGGTCACGCGTTCTCTGCCGGCGCTGGAAGGCTGCTGGTCGAGTACGTTTGACCATACTGACATGCCTTGCCACAGTCGCGTTCGCTCCGGTCCAGCCCGCAACGGCTCAGGACCCCAGTAAGCTTGCTCCACACGTGGAGCAGTCGAGCTCGTTCCCCAAGACGAGCCTCGTCGGTCCTTCGCGCAATATCGACAAATCCCAGCCGCTCTATCTGCAGGGCGACGAGCTCGTCTACGACACCGGCGGCAACCGGGTCATCGCCCGCGGCAACGTCGAGATCTACTACAACAACTACATCCTCACCGCCGACCAGGTGGTTTACGACCAGTCCGCCAACACGCTCACTGCCGTCGGCAACGTCACCCTCAAAGAGCCCAACGGCAACATCGTCCGGGCCGACCGCTATACCCTGACCGACGACTTCCGCGACGGCTTCGTCCAGTCGCTCAGCATCGTCGCCACCGACGACACGCGCATCGCCGCTGAACGCGCGACGCGCCGCGGTGGCAACGTGACAGTCTTCACCAACGGCCGCTTCACGCCCTGTAAGAGCTCGCCGGGCATGCCGCCCTTGTGGTGTATCAGCGCCGGCACCGTGATCCACGATCAGCAGGCCGCGACCATCACCTACCAGGACGCGCAGTTCGAGATCTTCGGCGTGCCGGTCCTCTATACGCCCTACTTCCAGCACGCCGACCCGACGGTGAAGCGCAAGTCGGGCTTCCTGATGCCGGAGTTCTCCAGCTCCGACACGCTGGGCTTCGGCACGGTGATCCCGTACTACTTCGCGCTGGCGCCCAACTACGACTTCCTGTTCTACCCGATGTACACCTCGCGCCAGGGCGTGCTGTGGCAGGGCGACTGGCGCCACCGCACCGAGAACGGCCAGTACTACATCAAGCTCGCCGGCATCGATCAGGACGCCGCCGATCTGCCTTCGGCGATCGATAATCGCGAGCAGTACAACGGCTGGCGCGGCAGCATCGAGACCCGCGGCCTTTTCAACCTGTCGAGCTGGTGGAGGCTCGGCTGGGACGTCACCCTTGAAAGCGACAACACGTTCCGGCGCTTCTATAAGCTCGACAACATCCTGCTGACGGACCGCGTCAACAAGGTGTTCTTGGAGGGCATCTCCGACCGCAACTACATGGGCATCAACCTCTACCACTTCGGCGGGCTGATGTTCGACGAGGAGCCGCTGCTGTTCGGCCAGTCGGAGTCCTATGCCTATCCTGTCATCGACTACAACTACGTGTTCGCAGACCCGATCCTGGGCGGCGAGCTGGCCTGGAACACGAACATCCTGAGCTATTCCGACAACCAGGACCCGGTGGACAAAGACTACTCCAACATCACCGGCTCCTCGCAGATGAACCGCGTGGTCAGCGAGCTCAACTGGCGCCGCCGCTTCACCGATCCGATCGGCATCACCTACACGCCCTTCGGCCAGCTCCGCGGCGACCTCTATCAGATCAACAACTACGTCGACCCGGCGGCAACGACGGCAACGGCCGCAAGCGTCGTCGGCGAGACCTCGCTGGCCCGCGGCATGGCGCTGGGCGGCATCACGGTCGCCTATCCGTGGGTCGCCAATACCGCGGGCGGCTCGCATGTGATCGAGCCCATCGGACAGATCATCGCCCGGCAGGCCAGCGTCGATCAGCGCTCGCTGCCCAACGAGGACGCCATGAGCCTCGTCTTCGACGACACCAATCTGTTCGAGTGGAACAAGTTCTCCGGTTACGACCGCATCGAGACCGGCACTCGCGCCAACGTCGGCCTGCAGTACACCTTCCAGTCCAACACGGGCGGTTATGCGCGCATCCTCGCCGGCCAGAGCTATCAGGTTGCCGGCGACAACGCCTATGCCGACCCGGGCCTCAACTCCACCGGCAACCCCGTGTTCACGCCTTACAGCGGCCTGGAGACCAACCGGTCCGACTACGTGGTGGGTGCCTACGTCGCGCCGATCGAGGGCCTGCGCCTCATTTCGCAGAGCCGCTTCGACGACAAGGATTGGGATCTGCGGCGCCAGGATGCCGGCGGCGAGGTCCAGTTCGGGCCGTTCCAGGCGGCCGCGATCTACGCCTTCCTCAACACCGATCCGACCAACGGCATCTACTCGGCTCAGGAAGACATCTACGGCAGCCTCGGCATCCGGCTGACCGACCGCTGGACCGTGCGCGCGGCCGCCCGCTACGACATCGACGCCGACCAGCTCGCCTCAGACATGTTCCAGGTTAAGTACGCCGACGAGTGCTTCGTGCTCACCGCCACGTACACTGACAACTACTACCACAACGCCGATATCGTGGACGGCCAGACCCTCATGCTCCGCTTCGAGCTCAAGCACCTCGGTCAGTTCGGCTACTCCACCAATGCGCTCGACTACGTCTTCGGCGAGCAGCAGTCCGGCGGTTAAGCATTCCGGCGTCTTTGGCCGCGTTCCTCCCGCGACCGCTTGATCGGCGCCTCAGATGCCACGCGTCCGCCACGGTTCGTGTAGATAAGTCAGCACTTGCCGGACAGGTTCATGCCGCTCTCCCCGCTCCGGCGGGGGCAGCGTGGAATTGCAATTCGATGAGCATCACAATCACCCGTTTCCCACTACCCACCCAAGCTCGACGGAACCGTGCCGCGCGCGCCAGCCGCGCCCTGGCTCCCCTCCTGGCCCTTACGCTCGCGATCACCGCCGCCGTCGCGCTCCCGCGTGCCGCCCAGGCGGTCTCCACCTCCACCCAGTCGATCGTCGCCCTCGTCAACGACGACCCGATCACCGGCTACGAGGTCGAGCAGCGCATCAAGCTCGCCTTGCTCGGCACCGCCGACATCCAGCGCGCCCTGCAGAAGCGTCTCAAGTCCAAGAATATCAACGACCAGTTCAAGGCCTTCGCCATCAAGCGCCTGAAGGCCAACCCGCCCAAGTCCGAGGCCGAGCAGCAGCAGCGTATCCGCCAGCTCCAGCAGCAGTTCGTCGAGAGCATCAAGGCCGACGTAATGAAGGACTTCCGGCCCAAGATCCGCAAGGCGGCGCTTGACGAGCTCATCGAAGAGCGCCTCAAGATGCAGGAGGCCAAGCGCCTCGGCGTCGTCTCGGGCGACGGCGAGGTCGACCGCGTGATCAAGACCATGGCCGAGCGCAACAAGATGACGCCGGACGAGTTCGCCAAGCACGTCGCCAGCATGGGCGCCAACATCTCAGCGATGCGGGCACGCATCCAGGCGTCGCTGTCGTGGGCGGACGTCGTCCGCCGCAAGTTCGGCCACCAGATCCAGGTCGCAGGTCAGGGCGCCGACCGCTTCAGCGCCAGCCTCGGTGGCACGGACGAGACCGAGTTGCACATCCACCGCATTCTGTTGAGCGTTGCCGCCGACAACCAGAAACAGGTCGCCGAGCGCATCAGCCAGGCCGAGCGCATTCGCGCCCAGTTCGCCGGCTGCAAGAGCACGCAGGCGCTTGCCTCAGCGGCCGGTGGCGCGCGGTTCGACGATCTGGGCACCCGCAAGCCCTCCAGCATTCCCGAGCCGACCCGCAGCCTGCTGTTGGCCGCCGGCGACGACGAGATGCTGCCGCCCTCCATCGGCGAAGGCGGCGTGGAGCTTTGGGCGGTCTGCAGCCGCAAGGTGATCAAGGCCGCCGAGGCCAAACGCGAGAGCGCGGAAGCCGATCTGCGCCAGAAGGAATTCGAGATCCTTTCCAAGAAGCATCTCAAGGATCTGCGCCAAGACGCCCACATTGAGATCCGGTGATGGCAGCCACCAGCGAGCCCCGGCAGAGGTTGGCGCTCGCAGTCAGTATGGGTGATCCCGCCGGCATCGGGCTGGAGGTGACGCTCAAGGCCTGGCGCGCGCGCCTAGATCAGTCCATCCCCCC
>Ga0209347_1001408_pt1 | contig 39784 bp, 40 predicted proteins | sample AutmiccommuBRH23_FD_187382 | JGI IMG/M metagenome (GOLD analysis project Ga0209347, IMG submission 187382) | Deep subsurface microbial communities from Mt. Terri, Switzerland - Autotrophic microbial communities BRH/23 (SPAdes) (version 2) | ecosystem: Environmental > Aquatic > Deep subsurface >... | reverse complement strand
ACGCCAAAAGATAGGGCAATCCCCAGACAGGTCTCGCCGGCTTTGACGATATATGTCTGTGGGGTAGCACTGGGCTGGGCTGTGGGATTGGGCGTGGGCGTCTCAGGGGTGGGGGTGTTGCTGGGGGTCGGCGTCAGCGTGATGGTGGGGGTGATGGTGGGTTCCACAACCGGAGTTGCCGTCTGCTGCATGGCGTAGTACACCAGCAGCGCGCCAATGGCGATCAGCAGTGCCACCAGGCCGATGGCGACGGGCAGGCTGATGGTCAGTTCCGGCATGCGGCTGCCCTGGACTGCTTTTTGCGGCCCGGTAGGTCTTTCGCCGGCCGAAAACTCTGTGCCGCAAACCATGCAGCGCGTGGCATCTTCACTCAGCCGCGTCCCACACGTGGGGCACGTTTTACTTGGTTTGGATGGTTTTTCGGTAGCCATATCCTCTTCATTCATAGCAGCAATGTTTGGGTTTGCGCTGCTAGGGGCGGTTTGCCTCGGGGATTATACCAGCCTTTAAGCCCAGTTAATAGGCCGGGTGTGGCTCGTGTTATACTGCGCTTATGCCGCCTTATGCCGTTTACCTGCATATTCCCTTCTGCATCCACCGCTGTGGTTACTGCGATTTCAACACCTATGCCGGGCTGGAAGACCTGATCCCGGCTTATACGGCCGCCCTGGTGCGTGAAATAGCGCTTGTGGCGAGCTCAGCCGGGGAGCGCCTGCCGGTGCAGAGCATCTTTTTCGGCGGCGGCACGCCTTCTTTGCTGTCTGGCGCGCAGTTAGCATCCATCCTGCGCACCCTGGAAGAAGCCTATCAGTGGCTGCCTGAGATCGAAATCACCCTGGAAGCCAACCCCGGTACAGTCAGCCTGGCCTCGCTGCAGGAGATGCGCCGCCTGGGCGTGAACCGCCTCAGTCTGGGGATGCAGTCCGCTCACCCTGGGGAGCTGCGCCTGCTGGAGCGCCAGCACGATTATTCGCAGGTGGTGAGCGCTGTCACCGCTGCCCGCCAGGCCGGTTTCGATAACCTGAACCTGGACCTGATCTACGGCCTGCCAGAGCAGGCCCTCGCTACCTGGCAGCACAGCCTGGAATTGGCGCTGGGCCTGCATCCCGAGCATCTATCCCTGTATGCGCTGAGCATCGAGCATGGCACGCCGCTCAAGCGCTGGGCAACGCGCGGCTTGATCTCCGAGCCGGACCCCGACCAGGCAGCGGAGATGTACGAGTGGGCGGATGAGCGCCTGACTGCAGCCGGATACGAGCAGTATGAAATTTCCAACTGGTCCAAAGTCCAGCACGCCTGCCGCCACAACCTGCAGTACTGGCGCGGCCTGCCCTATCTGGGCCTGGGCGCCGGGGCGCATGGCTACGCAAATGGGGCGCGTACTGCCAATGTGCTGGCGCCGGCAGCCTATATCGCCCGCCTGAATGATGACGCAGTACAGGAATTCCCGCGTACGCCTGCCACTGCCAGCCTTACCCAGGTGGATCGCACTGCTGAGATCGGCGAGACCATGATGATGGGCCTGCGCCTGACCAGGGAAGGTGTCTCCGAAGCCGATTTCCAGGCGCGCTTCGGGCAAGATTTAGAAGAAATGTTTGCGGGAGAGATCAATGAATTGCAGGGCTATGGGTTGCTGGAATGGGCCGGGGAAGCTCCACAGCGCCACCTGCGCCTGACCCCGAGGGGGAGATTGTTGGGCAATCAAGTATTTATGCGTTTTATCTAAACCTGCACAGGCGCGTTATGTTTTGCGATGCAACAACTGGTTTGCCAGCTCACGCAGCTTATCCCCCGCTTCCCCTTGCGGCCGGGCTTCGTCCAGCGCCTGCAGCGCCTGCTGTGTCAGGCGGCTGGCGTGTTCCTGGGTGAACTCGCGCGCCCCCTCTTTGGTTAGCTGTTCGGCCCAGCGCAGGGCTTCTTCTTCCCGGATGGTTCCCTTGGCCCAGCGACGGGCAAAGCTGCCCCCCTGGCTGAGCCCATACAGCACCGGCAGGGTCTTTTTGCCCTGCACCAGATCGCTCTCAGTTGATTTACCGGTCAGGGCCGGTTCTCCCCACATGCCAAGCAGATCATCCTCGGCTTGAAAGGCCAACCCCAGGGCGCGCCCGAACTGGCGGTAGGCATTAACAATGCCCGGCTCTGCCCCGGCTGCCAGCGCACCGATGTGCGTGCAGGCGGTCAGCAGCGCTGCTGTCTTACCGCTGATCATCGGCCAGTAAGCCTCCAGGTTCAGGTCGCCGCGCGCCTCGTAGTGCATGTCCAGGTACTGCCCCTGGGTGAGCTGCAGGCTGGTTTCGTTGAGCATCTGGGCCGCTTTCAAGGCTACCGCTGGATTGGTGGTCTTTTCCAGGTTTAAAACCGCCAGCTGCGCCAGGGTAAACATGGCGTCCCCGGCGTTAATGGCCTGGGGAATGCCCCACTTCTTCCACACGGTGGGTCGCCCGCGCCGCAAGGGGCTGTTATCCTGGATGTCATCATGGATCAACGAGAAATTGTGGATCAGCTCCACCGCGGCCGCGCCGGGCAACGCATCGCGCCACGCACCGCCCGCCGCAGAACACACCAGCATAAGCAGCAGGGGGCGCACGCGCTTGCCGCGCGCCGTCCGCCCAGAGCCTTCACCCTCCCAGCCCAGGTGGTAGGCCAGCATATGGTGCATCTCTTCCAGGCTGCTGCCATTGGCGCGTGCCACGACCTGGCGCAGCGCATCTTCCACAGCTTCGAGCATGGTGCGGGTGAGATCTTCCATCCTGTTCCCTCCCTGGTTCAGGGGCTGGCTTCCAGCTTTCCGGCTTGCAAAGCAGATAAATCGCCTGCCCCGCAGCCAAACATGCACACCTGGATCTCTCGGCGGAGCTCCTGGATGGTCTGGACGGTTGCGTCCACTCCTTTAACGGCGGCTTTTAAGTACGGACCGGCCATGCCGCCTAGGCTGGCGCCCAGCGCCAGGCACTTGGCGATTTCCACGCCATCTCTTAGCCCGCCCGAGGCAAATACCAGCAGGTCCGGAGCGGCCTGGCGCACATTGAGGATGGCCTGGCTTGTAGGGATGCCCCAATCGAGAAAGGCGGCTGCCAGGCGGCGCTGGCTTTCATCCGCGGCGCGGTGCATTTCCACCTGCGACCAGGACGTGCCGCCTGCTCCGGCGACATCGATCGCCGCCACGCCTGCCTCTGCCAATCGGCGGGCATCCGCCTGGGAAAAGCCCCAGCCCACCTCTTTGGCAACCACCGGGATGGGTAATGCCCGGCAAACCTGTTCAATCTTATCCAGCAGTCCGGCAAAGCGCGTATCGCCTTCGGGCTGCACGGCTTCCTGCAGGGCATTGAAATGCAGGATCAGGCCATCCGCCTCGATCATATCCACTGCCCGCTGGCAGTGCTCAACGCCATAGCCATAATTTAGCTGGATGGCGCCCAGGTTCGCCAGCAGTAAAATATCGGGGGCCAGGGCGCGCACCTGGAAGGAAGCCGCCAGATCAGCCTGCTCCAGGGCGGCGCGCTGCGAGCCAACCCCCATAGCAATCCCGGTCGCCTGGGCGGCCTGAGCAAGGGTGCGGTTGATCGTTCCGGCCTGCTCGGTTCCGCCGGTCATCGATGAGATTAGTAAAGGCGCCTGCAGATGCCGGCCAAATAGTTTTACACCCAGGTCCACCTCTTCCAGATCCAGCTCGGGCAGCGCCTGGTGGATAAAATGATAGCGTTCCAGGCCGGTGGTCAGCCCTGAACGCACATCTTCTTCCAGGTTGATGCGGATATGATCGGCTTTGCGTGCCCCAATGGGCGTAACTTTTGACATGGGTCGGTGTTCCTGTTGTGTGAAGTTATCTTACCAGTCAGGCACACCCCTGTCAATAAATGAGCCTGGGCGCGAACCCGCCAGCTCATCCTTGACAGAACGCCCGGCAAGATTACAATAAGCCCCGGTAGGGCAAGCGCAAATGCAGCAGGTTCTATCCGGGAATATTTCAAATCATAAATGAGGAGGCAGTCTCATGTCAGATACCTATGAGAGCGTGAAAGCCATTATCGTCGATTTGTTAGGCGTGGATGAAAGTAAAGTCACCATGGATGCGCGGTTCCGCGAAGAGCTGGAAGCTGATTCACTGGACCTGGTGGAATTAATCATGGCGTTTGAGGATAAGTTTGGGGGCGAGATCTCAGACGAAGACGCTCAGACGATCACCACTGTTGGCGAAGCTGTCAAATATCTTGAGAGCCACGGCGGTTAAGTAATTCGCTGGCTGAGAGCCCGATTTGTTTAGCTACTTTTAGCGAATTACACAATTTTCCCTGACCGCTGAAGATAAAATTAGCACAGGCGCAGCTCACCCTGAGCAGGGTGGGCTGTGTTAGTTTAACTTACGTTGAGGCGGCTTGAATTTTATCAAATTTAGCTGCTGCCCCCACCTTTTGCAATATTAGTTGCTTAACCAACACTTAATAAAATCCCCAATGTAAATTAATGTAACATCCTGCTGTTGGGTGCGTTATACTACTAGAAGTCGCACGCGGTAATATTTCACGTGGAAAGGAGAAACACAATGATTCAATTGTTATTAATGCTGGTCCTGGCTGTCTCCGCCGTTGGAGGCACCGTCAGCGCAGCCGACCAGGCTGTGCCGGGGGACGCTCTGTACGGGCTGGACCGTGCCATGGAGCAAGCTTCGCTCGATCGTGTTCGCTATGATGTGGATCGCGCCGAGTTGGAGGAAAGCCTGATCAATGAACGCCTGGAGGAGGCTGCCATCTTGCTCCAGGATGATGATGGTCTGGCAAAGAAACCCAAACCTTCAGCGACTCCGGACCCATCGGAGACCCCGGACCCATCGGAGACCCCGGACCCATCGGAGACGCCCGACCCATCGGAGACCCCGGACCCTTCCGAGACTCCGGACCCCTCAGCAACGCCTGACCCTTCCGAGACTCCGGACCCCTCAGCAACGCCTGATCCCTCAGCGACACCTGACCCAGAGAAAACTACCTGCACCGGGGCGAATCCTCACCCGCGGGCAACCGATCTGGCAGAATACTATGTAGTGGATTATGAGACGATCATGACCTGGTTCTGCGAGGGCAACTTTGGCTTCGGTGAGATCATGCATGCCCTGGAAGCCAGCCAGCAGACCCTGATGACCCCCGAAGAGATCCTGGCAAAGCGCGTCGACCAGGGCTGGGGCCAGATCTGGAAGGAGCTGGGTTTGAAAGGCAAGCCGGACAAGAATGCTGATTTGCCCCTCGATCCCACCGCAGTGCCTCCCACCGAAGAGCCTGCCACCACGGATCAGCTTTTAGTGCCTGGCGCTGATACTGGCAAGCCGGATGATAAGGGCAAACCCGAAAACTCGGGTAATTCCGAGGATAAGGATAAAGGCAAGCCTGAGAAACTGGATAAAACCAAGGACAAGGGCAAGCCTGCCAAACCTCCCAAGCCACCGAAAAACAAGTAGATTTAACCTTCAGGCGAGGCCCTACTGGCAGGGGCCTCGCCTGGTTCCATCTTTATTTACTTTCATCCCTTTGCCTGACCCTGGTGCGGATTGCCTCCCCAACGCCAGGGTTTTTATTTTTAGGACTTACGCACTTGGCTGTAGGATGAACTGCGTGACTCCTGATTTTAAAGGCGATTTATTGGACGTGCTTCATCAACAGTTCAGGGATTTGTTCTGGGTGCTGCGCCACATCCACCGTGGCGGCTTGCAGGGCGCGGATCTTATCCGCTGCCAGGCCGGAGCTGCCTTCCACAATCGCTCCCGCATGCCCCATGCGTTTACCGGGAGGGGCGGTCTGCCCGGCAATGAAGGCTACCACGGGTTTGGTCATATGATCTGCGATGAATTCGGCGGCTCTTTCTTCATCTGAGCCACCAATCTCACCGATCAGCACCACCATTTCCGTCTGCGGGTCTTCTTCGAACATCCTCAGGGCGTCGATAAAGTTGGTGCCGTTGACCGGGTCGCCCCCGATGCCCACACAGGTGCTGACGCCCATATTCACCAGCTTGAGCGCGTACAATACCTCATAGGTCAGCGTGCCGGAGCGCGAAACCACACCCACATTGCCGGGCATGGAGATATCGCCCGGAATGATGCCGACCTTACATTCGCCCGGTGTGAGTAAGCCGGGGCAGTTGGGTCCAACCAGGCGCACGTTTTTCTGGTCCAGGTAGTTGCGCACGCGCATCATATCCTGCACCGGAATGCCTTCGGTGATGCATACGATCAGCTCCACTCCGGCGTCGGCAGCTTCAAAGATGGCATCTGCGGCAAAGCGCGCCGGCACAAAGATCACGCTGGCGTTGGCGCCGGTGGCTTCCACGGCGAATTTCACCGAATCAAATACCGGTACTTTGCCATCCAGCACCCACTCACCACCCTTGCCAGGGGTTACCCCGGCCACGACGTTGGTGCCGTAAGCCACCATGTGCGTGGTGTGAAAGAGACCTTCGTTCCCGGTGATCCCCTGCACCAGCAGGCGTGTATGTTTATTGATCAAGATGCTCATGCGTCAGGCTCCCTTCGCTACGTTGACTGCCTTTTGGGCAGCCTCCGCCAGGGTTTCGGCGGTGATCATGTGGGCATCCGCCAAAATGCGGCGACCTTCTTCAGCATTGGTGCCGACCAGACGGATGACCATCGGTACTTTTGTTTTGACTTCCTTTAAGGCAGTCAGGATGCCGCGCGCCACTTCGTCGCCGCGCGTGATGCCGCCAAAGACATTGAATAGCACCGCTTTGACATTGCGGTCTGACAGGATGATGCGCAGTGCCGCAGCGACTTTCTCGGCATTGGCGCCGCCGCCGATGTCCAGGAAATTCGCCGGTTCGCCGCCAAAGAGCTTGATGATGTCCATGCTGGTCATCGCCAATCCGGCTCCATTCACCATGCAGCCAATATTCCCATCCAGCTTGATAAAGGAAAGCCCATACTTGCGTGCTTCGATCTCAGATTCGGCTTCCACATCCAGATCGCGCATTTCGTTTAAGTCGCTGTGGCGGAAGAGAGCATTATCGTCCAGCACCATCTTGCCGTCCACTGCCAGCAGTTTATTCTCCGCGGTGATCACCAGCGGGTTGATCTCTGCCAGGGTGGCGTCGGCTGACTGGTATGCCTTCCAGAGACCATTGGCAATTTGACCAAAGACTTTCCAGTGTTCGCGTGCCAGATCAATGCCCACCGCAATATCGCGCGCCTGGTAATCGCGCAATCCCAGTAAGGGATGGATGGATTCGCGGATAATCTTTTCTGGCGAGACGCGGGCTACCTCCTCGATATCCACCCCACCTGCTGAAGAGGCCATCATCACTGGCATGCGCAAGGAGCGATCGTTGGTGATGCCCAGGTAGATTTCCTTATTGATATTGGCAGCCTCATCTACCAGCACCTTGCGCACCGGTAGTCCCTTGATCTCCATCATCAAGATTTGCGTTGCCAGGCTTTCGGCTTCTTCGGGCGTTTTTGCCAGGCGAATCCCACCAGCCTTGCCACGCCCGCCCACCAAAACTTGCGATTTAATAACAACGCGGCCACCCAATTCTTCAGCAATTTGCTTTGCTTCATGTGCGGTAGCCGCTACTCTTCCCCGAGGAATGGGGATGCCAAACTTGGCGAACAGTTGTTTCGATTGGTACTCGTGTAGTTTCATGCAGCTGTGACTCCCCTTCAATTCTGAGGGCGCTGGAGCGCTCTGGTTGGATTGGGTAATGAAATTATACCATCAGGCTTTCGGCGCGGCTTGTCCTGCAGGCATCGGCCTGCATGGTTGGCAGGTTGCCAGTTGTCTAATGCCTTGCAACTTCAACTAAAAAACTGCGTAGATTATTCTAGATCAAAACCTTCAGGACATACGCACTTGAGAGTTCCCCTGAAGCGCTTAAGCCTTATTCTTTTTCAAGGAGTATCCGTCATGGAAACCAATGTCAAAATAATCGCCTGGCTGCATATTGTCCTCAGCGCCATCGGTCTTGTCGGTGCGCTGTGTCTCAGCGCGGTCGTTTTTGGGGGTGGTTTGATCTCCCAGGATGACACAGCCATCACGGTAACCGGGATCGTCGCATTATGTATGCTGGGTTTCTTCTTCCTCCTGTCCGTCCCGGGGCTGCTGGCAGGGATCGGTTTGTTGAGCTTCCGCAATTGGGCGCGCATCCTGGCAATTATCCTGTCTGTGCTGAATCTGGTGAATGTCCCGGTGGGCACAGCCCTGGGAGTCTACACCCTGTACGTGATGCTGGACGACGAGACTTCGGCGCTGTTCTCTGCTTATCGTTGACGTCCAATGCGCCAGAAGATCAGGCCGGTAGCCAGCCCGGCTGCCAGCACAGCCAGCAGCAGGTTGCGTTGAGTATTGACCACCGGGATCACCTCTTCGCTGCCATCCGGTCTTTTAACCAGGATTGATACAGGCCGGTTCCACAACCAGTGCACCTCTCCCCCCGGCAGTTGAAAGCCGGTGCGCTGCGAAAAGGGTATCAGCGTGAATGTCTCTGCCTTTAAGGGCGGGCTGGGGATGGTTTCAATACGTAAGAAGGCCATTTCAAGCCCCGCCTTCTGTGGGTGGAGTGTCCACACCGGGTGGGGTTTGGCTTTCAGCAGGGGGCTCGCTGGTTGATGACCAGCGCTGCGCCACTTTGGACAGCTCCTGGTTGGCAGCGCGCAAAGCCGCCAGCAGCTCTTCCCGCACCTTGCTTTCGGCTGCTCCGCTGCGTACACGCTCACCCAGGTCCTCCAGATCATCTTTCAGGCGCTGGCCGGTGGGGCTGTCACGGAAAGCATCCATCTCCTGGCGCAGGGTGGCGCTCAGCTCATTCAAGTTGCTTTCCAGCTCCTCAGACAGGCGTTTGCGCTCCGGGGCCTCCCAGGCGCTGCGCAGCGCCTCCAGCAGGTTTTTACCCAGCGAGCGGAATTCATCGGCCAGGTTTTCTTCAGGTGCTCGTTCTTCGCTCATGTCACTCTCCTTTGGCAGGCGCGATCCATATGCCTATTTTGCCCCAAGCCGCCCGCCTGTCAAGAGCTGGGCGATTATTCTCATGCCTTACACATGCTTTACAGGCGAACTGGCAAGAGTATCCACTGCTATGAAAATCCTCCGAGGCTGTCCGGCGCCGAGATTAATAGCATGGCAGGCCGGGACTTCTCGGTTTATACTAACCATGATGGTTGCTCAGGATGGGTTGATATCCAATTTCTCTTGAAGTGTGTAGCTTCTGTTAGAAGCCTTGTGATGCTGTAGAACGCCGTTTGTCGCGTATAGGAAGGTGCCAGTATGCCGAAAAAACGCTCTCTGGCTGTAATATTGGCTGGCATTGTGGGTTTGAGCCTGTACCAGTATCGCCGGCATTTGATCGGTCAGGCGCTGCGCTTACGCCCGCCGCGCTATGGAGTGCAGGTGCAGCGGGGTATCAAAATCCCCATGCCGGATGGTGCGCTGCTGGTGGCTGATCTGTATACCCCGCGTTCGCCCAGGCTGTTTCCAACTTTATTAATGCGCACACCTTACGGGCGCGGCCTTACCGTCGGCCCGAGCGGTATGATGATGAGCTTTCTGGCGCAGCGTTTTGCCGAGCGCGGTTATAACTTGCTGGTCCAGGATGTGCGCGGGCGTTTCGATTCCGGATCCGAGTTTGTGCCTTTTGTTCACGAAGCCGCCGATGGTCGGGCTACGATTGCCTGGATCGAGCGCCAGGGTTGGTTTAACGGTTTACTGGGGATGTGGGGAGCCAGTTATATTGGCTATACCCAATGGGCGGCCGCAGCTGGCGCTTCGCCTTCCTTAAAAGCCATGGTCCCGGCAGTTACCGGGGCCAACCTACCTGTCTCCTTCCTGAATCAGGGGGCTTTTGGGCTGGATACCAGCCTGCGCTGGATGTACCAGTTGGATACCATGCAGCGCCGCACCTGGCTGCGCAGCCTGTTGGGGTTGGGACGCATGGCCCCGCTGATCATGGAGCGCCGTTTGCGGGCGGCTGCCAACCACCTGCCGCTGGTGGATGTGGACCGTTTGACCACCGGCAATCAGGTTTCTTTTTACCAGGAATGGCTGCAGCACCCCAGCCTGGACGACCCTTACTGGCAGGCAGCCGATTTCTCAGCACAGGTTGGGGGAGTTACCGCAGCCGTGCATTTCATTTCGGGCTGGTACGATCTCTTCCTGCGCGACCTGCTGGCGGATTATGCCTCTTTAAGGCGCAGCGGGCAGCAGCCTTACCTGACGATTGGACCCTGGTTCCATATGCACACCGATCTGGCCAGTGAAAACCTGCGCCAGGGGATCATCTGGTTCGATGCAGCATTGAAGGGCGACCGGCGCGCCCTGCGCCAGGCTCCCGTACGCGTCTACGTGATGGGCTCAGATCAGTGGCGCGAATTTCCCGATTGGCCGCCGCCGGCGCAGGCGCAGGTCTGGTATTTGCAAGCAGGTGGGAGTCTGGAGCAGCAGCCGCCTGCCGGCCCGGCCGAGCCCAGCCGCTACACCTACGATCCTCACGATCCCACACCGGCGCTGGGAGGTCCCCTGCTCAGCCTGAGCGCTGGACCCACCGATAACCGCCCATTGGAAGCGCGCCCAGACGTGCTCACTTTCACCACCGCTCCCCTGCAGGCCGACCTGGAAGTGATCGGACCGGTACGGGCGATTCTGTACGTCCGTTCTGACAGAGAGTACACCGACTTCTTCGCCCGCCTGTGCGATGTTTCTCCCAATGGGGAATCGCGCAATATTTGTGATGGTTTTCTGCGTTTATTCCCAGGCCGAGCAGAAGCCCAGGCGGATGGCAGCCTGCGTATTGAGCTGGATCTGTGGGCCACCGCACACTGTTTCCGCGCCGGGCATTGTCTGCGCCTGCAAGTTTCCAGTGGAGCGCACCCGCGCTTCGCCCGCAATCCCGGCAATGGTCTCCCGCTCAGCGAGGTGGTGGAAATGCTGCCCGCCCAACAAACCTTCTACCACGATGTCGATCACCCATCTATGCTGGTGCTGCCGGTGATGCAGGACTGAAATTTGTGGTGTCTAATATGGAGAAGATGTGATGCCTGATCTATATGCTGGCTTATCAATGCTTATGCGGCGCAGGCTGATGTGGATTGCCAGCGGTGTATCCATCCTGGTGCTGTCGGTTTTCAACGGGATGGGTGCGCCGCTCACCACCCCCGCCGCGCCCTGGGGTATGATTTCTTTTCAATTGGCGCGCACGCCCGAGCAGGTGCAGGCCATCCTGGCGAGTTGGGACACGCTGACCCGCCAGATAGCAGCTTTCTGCCTGGGATTGGATTACTTGTTCATGCCCGCCTATGCCCTGGCAATTGGCCTGGCAGCGCGCTGGGTTGGGGTGGCACTGAAACAGCGCGGCTGGCCTCTTTCAGGCAGCGGGGTACCCCTGGCCTGGGCCGTGTGGCTGGCTGCACTGCTGGACGCGATTGAAAATGCCGCCCAGACCGCCATGCTCTTCGGCAGAAGCAATACCATTTTGCCAGGGCTGACCTGGATGGTGGCGCTGGTTAAATTTGGCCTGGTGTTCGCGGCGCTGGTTTATGTTTTCTATGGGCTGGCGGTGCGCCTGGTGATCAGGCTGCCTGAACCTGCCGCACACGTCTGATTGATTCTGCAACCATCTGATTTCTGCAGCGTATATGGACTAGGTACACGTTCTTACACAGATGGAGGTTTGAGATGAAAACGAAAGCTTTATTAGCCATTGTATTGGTGCTATCCCTGGCGGCCATGGCGTGCCGCGTCAACATCGATTTACCAGAAATTGAATACCGGACCAGCGCAACCGTGACCGAGCAGGTCCAGGTTCCTGTTCCCGAAGGCAGCACCCCCGTGGATGTGAGCTTGAACTTTGGGGCCGGGCAGCTAAATCTGCATCCTGGCGCAGAGCAGGACCTGATCCAGGGGACTGCGACTTACAATGTGCCCGATTTCAAGCCGCGCCTGGTCACCACGACCAGCGGGATTGAATTATCCAGCGGTGAGTTTGAAATTAACGCCATCCCGCGCCTGGCCAATGACATTGAGAATAAGTGGGATCTGCAGTTAGGCAGCACACCCATCAACCTGGAGATCAACGCCGGGGCCTATCAGGGTCGCTACGAGTTGGGCGGGCTGGCGCTGACCGGTCTGGATATTTCCGATGGAGCTGCAGATGTCGAAGTCAATTTTGCTGAAGCCAACCTGGCAGAAATGGATACCTTGCGCTATAGCACCGGGGCCTCCCAGGTCAGCCTGACCGGCCTGGGGAATGCTAATTTCAGCGATCTGCTCTTCCGCGGTGGAGCGGGTAACTATACCCTGGACTTTGGGGAAACCCTGCTGCGCGACGGGCGGGTGGATGTGGAAGTGGGCATCAGCAGCCTGCGCATAGTAGCGCCTGAGTCTGCCAATGTGCAGGTGATTGTAAGCGGTGGTCTGTCGAGTGTCTCAGCCAGCGGCGCTTGGAGCAAAGTGAACGATGAATACCGCTTGGAGGGCAGTGGGCCCAGTCTGGTGATCGAAGTCAGCATGGGGGCTGGCAGTCTGGAACTGCGCACGCCTTAGAGGTTCGATCTACTAAAAACATACGGGGCTGTCTCAACCTATGAGACAGCCCCGCAGTTATTTAATTTTATACTTACCCGGAAGATCAGTCCTCCAGTGCGGAGTAGCCGGGGCCTTTCTGGAAGTAATCGTAGTTGGGTTTAATATCTTCGGTCAGATCCACTTCTTCACCGGCTTCCAGGGCGCGTGTGCTCTCCAGGACAACCGTGTCACCGTGATGATTGGTGCCGTCGTAATGGCCGGTCAGGCCAACACGGCTGATCAGCTCGCCGCCTTTGGCGGTGTACTGAGCGGGAACTTCATCTTCGGGGAAGATGGCTTCGAACGGGCATTCGGGGACGCATGCGCCGCAGTCAATGCAGGTGTCGGGGTCAATATAGTACCAAGGCCACTGATCCTGGGGTTTACCGGGGACGATGCATTCCACCGGGCAAACTTCCACGCAACCCGAATCGCGCAAACAAAGGCTGGTGATGATATACGTCATAGAAAAAACCTCCGTGTTTGTTAAAGTGGATGATAATTTGAGCTTTTGACAACTGTATTGTACCTTAATTATGACAAGGGGACAATAAGCAAGATCATAGCAATCATATTAATCATATTAATCTGATTCAACCTGATGCGGGTATACCGCTTGTATAAGCCTGTAAACTCATGCGGCTAATCTTGACAAGATTGGTCTTTAAAATTATGATGATTGGGAAGTGATTTGCGCCGGGGGCGTATGCTGCGCGAACCGGCGTTGATAGCTACACTACCCACTATTTGATCCTACAGGAGGCTGAATATGATCCATAAATTACTTGCCGTGCTGGACAGCAAAGTTAAATTCCATGAAGCGCAAGCTCACTGTGATATCCCATGCGGGATATACGACCCGATCGTAGCGCAGATCAATGCGCTCACCGTTGTACGCATGCTCGACCTGATGGCGGACCTGGATGCCACCACAGGCGATAAGCTGGCGTACCACAATTCGATGTCCCGCTATATTGCCGTCAAGGAAGACCACGCTGAGAAAGCCAAGCATGAAATCCGCGTGATCTTTGGCGATTACATCAAGGCCCCTCATGTTGAAAAATATCCCGAGCTGCCTACTCTGGTGCACAAGATTATGATGGCCGGCTCCAAGGTCCGCCAGAGCACCGACCGGGCCGCGGCGGTGGAATTTGTGGACTTGATCAACAAATTCGCCCAGATCTTCTGGGAGACCAAAGGTATCAGCACCAAGCGCGCCAAGGCGCCCTACAAGCCCGAGCTGGAGCTGGTTTACCCCAATCTCTAATCGCCCATGTGTCGCCTTCTAAAAGTACATGGCGACAGTCTGATTCCGGACTACCAGGAAGGGGATTTTGTGCTCGTTTCCAAAATCCCCTTCCTTTTTGCATCCCCACGTCCCGGTCAGGTAATTGCCTTTCACATGCCTCCCTATGGTACCCTGATCAAACGGGTTGAGCAGGTATTGGAAGGCGGCCAGTCCTTTTTTGTCGCCGGCACGCACCCATTCAGTGTGGACAGCCGCCAGTTTGGCCCGGTGCGCCGCCAGGCGCTGCTGGGACGCGTGGTCTGGCATATCCCCAAGCCAGGCTAGACTGAACTTCTAGCCTGGCTCGCCTGAAAGTCTAGCCTGGTTCGCCTGAAATAACCACCTTCCTTTATAATGGGCGACATGCTGCAGCCCGCCAAATCCCCACGAGTGCCACCTTTCGTAGCCCTGGCTTTCGGTATTCTGGCTGTTTCCACCGCCGCCATTTTCATCCGCTTTGCCCAATCGGAAGCGCCCTCCCTGGTGATTGCTGCCTATCGCATGGGTCTTTCAGCGCTCATCCTGGCGCCTTATGCCTGGCTGCGTCACCGCCAGGAGCTGCGCAGGCTTGACCGGCGCTCTCTGGCTTTAGCCGCGCTTTCCGGCCTGTTTCTGGCCTTGCATTTCGCCGCCTGGATCACCTCTCTGGAATATACGACCGTTGCCAGCTCGGTGGTCCTGGTTACCACCACCCCCCTGTGGGTTGCCTTACTTTCGCCTTTCTTTCTGAAAGAATCTCTTACCCGTACCGTTTTATTGGGTCTGGGACTGGCTCTCAGCGGTGGACTGGTGGTCGGGTTAAGTGATGCCTGTGTCTGGCAGGCTGGGCTGGTTTGTCCTTCCCTGGGGGAGATGCTGCGCGGCCAGGCTTTCCTGGGGGATGTCCTGGCTTTGTTTGGGGCCTGGATGGCGGCTTCTTATATTATGATCGGGCGCAGCCTGCGCATGCAGTTGTCCTTAGGCGCATACATTTTTGTGGTCTATGGCATGGCTGCGCTGGTGCTGTTGGGGCTGGTGCTGTGGAGTGGGCAGCCGCTGGGAGGCTATTCCCCATCAACCTATGGCTGGTTCTTGCTGCTGGCTGTCGTGCCGCAGCTCTTCGGGCATACAGTCTTCAATTGGGCTTTGCGCTATATCTCTGCTGCCTACGTCTCTGTGACGCTGCTCGGCGAGCCAGTCGGCTCGACCATCCTGGCCTATTTTCTACTGCAGGAAAGCCCCACCTGGATTAAAATGATTGGTGCTATACTTATTCTTACTGGAATCGGCGTGGCTTCGCGCGGTGAATCGCGCCGGGTAAAAGCAGTTCCGCCCACCAACCAACCGGCTGGCGGGCCAATTGCCTGAGCGTCCCCAGCCAGACCTCAACGCCTTAATTTTGCATGCCTGTAAAACCATCCCCACCTCCGACCCCTAAAAAAACCTCCGGCGTGCCTGCTCGGAAGGGCGCAGCTTCAACTCCAACATCCACTGCCGGGTCGCCTTTGGTGTCTCAACCTGCCGGCTCTCCGGCGCTGGACCGCACGGTGAATTTGCTGACCCAGTTTCAGCGTTTCGCGCGCGATTTTTGGGGTGTGGTCAGTTTGGCGCTGTCGGTGATGACCTTCTTGCAGCTCCTGCTGCCCGCTATGCCCGCCGGGGTGCTGCTCTCCTGGTGGGTAGGCCGGCTGCGGCACTTTTTGGGTTGGGGAAGTCTGTGGGTGGTGGTCGCATTGGGTTTCCTGGGCCTCTGGCTGCTGCAGCGCAAGGAGCTCACCGGTTCGGGACGCATCCCCTGGCTGCGCATCTTACTCCTCGAGATAGGGGCTTTTGCCAGCATTGCCTTACTCGCCGTCTTTGGCGGCACCGATTTACTGGCTGCAGAAATGGGCCAGGATGGCGGCATTGTTGGCTGGGGTCTGGCGGAACTGATGCGGGTGCTGATGGCGCCCTTTGGCCTGGGGGGCTCGCTGTGGCGCGCCCTGCTGTTGATCGTGATTGCCGGGCTGTCCTGGTTTATCGGCCTGGGGTTGGCGCAGCGCCTGATGAATCTGGCAGTTCAGGCTCCCCAAACCGGCATGCTGAACCCGGACGAACTGGATGGTGGTCCGGTGATCAGCGAGGCGCCGTTCACGGGCGCCTCCACGCCCGATCTGGCTGCTAAAGCTGCCAGACGACGCGTCCAGCTGCCGGCCGAATTTCGAAAAAAGCTGGTCATTCCGGCTGTCGAGGACGAACGCCCGGCAGAGCCGGTGGCGCGCGATGAGCGCTTACCGCCTTTGGACTTGCTGGTGCATGACCAGGCCAACCGCCCCGACGAGCGCAATATCAACCTCACCGCTGGTTTGATTGAAAAGACCCTGGCCGAGTTTGGCATCCCCGCCAAGGTGGTGGGCTTCCGCGTCGGCCCTACGGTAACACAATTTGCCATCGAGCCGGGCTTTGTTGATAAAGGTCAGAATGGCGATGGGGAGGCGCGCCAGAAGGTGCGCGTGGCCCAGATTGCCGGCCTCAGCCGCGACCTGGCGCTGGCTCTCTCTGCTGAACGGCTGCGCATTGAAGCCCCGGTGCCAGGGCGCCCCTACGTAGGCATCGAAGTCCCCAATTCGCGCTCCAGTTATGTGCGCTTGCGCCAGTTACTGGAATCGGAAGCCATAGCCAAAGTAAATTCACCCCTCGCCATCGCTCTGGGGCGCGACGTATCCGGTGCGCCAGTGGTGGGCGATCTGGGGAGTATGCCGCACCTGCTTATCGCCGGGACAACAGGCTCGGGCAAGTCAGTTTGTATTGCCGCCATCACTGCTTGTTTGGTGATGAATAACACTCCCGAAGATCTACGCCTGGTGATGGTGGACCCCAAAATGGTCGAGCTGGTACGCTTCAATGGTCTGCCGCACCTGTTGGGTAAGGTTGAAACCGAGCTGGAACGCATCCTGGGCGTGCTGCGCTGGACGGTGGTGGAGATGGATCGCCGCTATAAGCTGCTGGAAGCCACGCATTCGCGCAACCTGGATACCTATAACCGCAAAGCCCGCCGGCGCAAGGGCGAAGGTCCTCTGCCGCGCATCGTGCTGATGATCGATGAGCTGGCAGACTTGATGATGTCGGCGCCTGACCAGACGGAGCACAACCTGGTGCGCCTGGCGCAGATGGCACGCGCCACCGGCATCCACCTGGTGGTGGCTACCCAGCGCCCCAGTACCGATGTGGTGACCGGCTTGATCAAAGCCAATTTCCCGGCGCGCATCTCTTTTGCGGTCGCCTCGGGTGTCGATTCACGCGTTATCCTGGATACCCAGGGCGCTGAGTCCTTGCTGGGGCGTGGAGACATGCTCTTCCTCTCGCCTGAAGCCTCCTCTCCGATGCGCTCGCAAGGGGTGTGGGTCACCGATCAGGAGATTGAACGCATCATTAATTTCTGGCAGAAATCCACGCCAGAGTTGGAGCAGGGCGAAATCCCGCCCTGGGACGAATTGTTGGAGCAGGAAAGCATGCTGGCAGATCGCGATGACCTGCTGGAGCAGGCGGTTGCGATCATCAAAAAGACGCGCCGGGCCAGCGCCTCGCTGCTGCAGCGACGCCTACATATCGGCTACCCGCGCGCCGCGCGCCTGATCGATGAGCTATCCGAGATGGGCTATATCGGCCCATCCATGGGCGGCGGGCGCGAGCGCGAAGTGCTGATCTCGGATGATGAGCCCGACTTCTCGTCCGCAGAAGACGAATAATTCACCTGTCCTTTCCCAGCGCTATCCGGGTAAATCCTGTACATCTTATCTTGACAGCCCTGCAGGCATGGGATAGCATAAAGTATTGTTCATCAAGAACAAATCCTGACCTGGAAGGTAAACTCTGCTTTTGGAAAAAGCCAGTGAACGTACCCAACCCATGACTCTGACTGATTTAATGCGCCTGCGTTTTAAAGGCATACTGGACCCCATCGGGCGCTTGCTAAATAACTTAGGTTTAATGCCCAACACCATAACCCTGCTGGGTCTGGCGGGAAATACTGCTGGAGCGATTTTGTTGGCCCGGGGTGAAATGTTCTGGGGCGGCATCCTGATCCTGCTGATGGGCCCGGTAGATGCCCTGGATGGCACCATGGCGCGCCTGCGTGGCATGGCCAGCGACTTCGGCGCGTTTGTCGATTCGGTCACTGACCGTTACTCTGAACTGGTGATCTTCGGTGGTTTGTTGTATTACTTCGCCGACCAGAGAAATATCCTGGCTGCCATCCTGGTGTTCGTTGCTGCAGCCGGATCCGTGCTGGTTTCTTATGTGCGCTCGCGCGGCCAATCTCTGGGTGCAGATACCAAAGTTGGCATCCTTACCCGCATGGAACGCTATCTGGTTCTGGCGCCGGCCTTGCTGCTCAACCAGCCGGTTTGGGGCCTGTGGATTATCGCTGTCCTGGCTAATATCACCGCGCTTCAGCGTATCTATGATGTGCGTCGCCAGTTGACCAATCCACCTGCGAACAAAAAGTAAATTTTTACAACTTCCATGGTTCTAAGCAAGCATAGTGAGGCAAAATGCCTGGCATAAAAATTGGTGATTTTACGTTATTTACCTGGTACGGATTGATCCTGATGGGCGGGGCGGTATTTGCGGCCTGGTTAGCCAGCCGAGAAGCCAAACGGCGCGGCTATAACCCTGAATTGGTGTGGGACGCACTGATCTGGATCCTGGTTGCCGGCATTGTAGGGGCGCGCCTGTGGCACATATTTACCCCGTCCCCATCCCTGCAAGCCCAGGGCATCACCACGTATTATTATCTCACCCATCCCCTGGACGCCATCTGGACCCGCAATGGGGGTCTGGGTATCCCTGGGGCGGTCATCGGCGGCGCGCTGGCGCTGTACTTTTTCACACGCAAGCGCGGCATAAGCTTTGCCGTGTGGGCGGATATTGCTGCTCCGGCGCTGGCCTTGGGCCAGGCGATCGGGCGCTGGGGCAATTACGTCAATCAGGAGCTATACGGTGCCCCCACCGATCTGCCCTGGGCGATCACCATCGAGCCGCGTTTTCGTCTGCCAGGCTTCGAGAATAATGCTACTTTCCACCCGCTCTTTTTGTACGAATCGCTGTGGAATTTGGCCAATTTTGTTTTCCTGCTCTGGCTGGGGCGGCGCTATCCCGAGAAGCTGAAAGATGGCGACCTGTTCCTGATCTACCTGATCACGTATCCCGTGGCGCGTTTTCTGCTGGAGTTTATCCGGTTGGATTCGGCTCAGGTGGCCGGGCTAAACGCCAACCAGACCGCCATGGCAGTTGTGGCAGTCCTGGCATTGCTGGTGTTGATCTTGCGCCACCGCAAGCCTGCGCAGTCTGTGGCCTGAACCACCTAACTGATCTGTAATCTATCGCCCGACATCCAGGGGTTAGAATACCTGGCGTAAGCCGTACTCAGCTCGGCTGGCTGCGGCATTGCTAAACCTGAGCAGTAGATTGGCTGTAAATGATCCAGACACAGGACCTGAGCAAACGTTTCGATAATTTCCTGGCCGTGGATGGCGTCACGCTTGAACTGGGCGCCGGGCAAGTTTTGGCATTGCTTGGGCCGAATGGGGCTGGAAAAACCACCACAGTGCGCATGCTCACCTCGATTCTGCGACCCACCTCAGGCACGGCGCGCGTGGCAGGCTGGGATGTCACCACGCACCCGGCCCAGGTACGGGCCGCCGTGGGCGTGCTGACGGAGCAGCACGGCCTGTACGGGCGCATGCGCGGGGGTGCTTATCTGGATTTTTTTGGCCAGGTGTATGGTCTATCCACTCAGCGCCGCCGCCAGCGCACGCAGCAGCTTTTAGACCAATTTGGCCTGGCGCAGGATGCTCAGCGCAGGATCGCTGAATATTCCAAAGGTATGCGCCAGAAGCTGGCCCTGGCACGCGCTTTACTGCATGAGCCGCCCGTGCTGCTGCTGGATGAGCCCTCCTCTGCCATGGACCCCGAGAGCGCCCGTCTGGTGCGCGATGCCATCCGGGACCTGCGCACCGCAGAACGCGCCATCATAATTTGTACCCACAACCTGGCTGAAGCCGAAGAATTAGCCGACCAGATCGCCATCATTCGCCGTGGTCGCATCATCGCCCGCGGCTCCCCGGAGGCCCTTAAAGAGAGCTTGCTTGGCCCGTTGGAATTCGAGCTGCGTCTGGGCAGGGTAACAAACGGTTCTCGACCTGCACTGCCCCCGGCGGTTGAAATCACTGCCTTTGGGGCGGATTGGCTGCGTTTCCGCACGCTCGATCCCCGGCGAGATAATCCAGAGGTCCTGCGCGCACTGCTGGCGCACGGTCTGCCTGTCGTTAGCTTGCAGGAAGTACCGCGCAGCCTGGAAGAAGTCTATTTACGTGCCATAGCTGCCCCCGCTGCACAGGAGCTGCCCCATGCTGAATAGCCTGCGCCCGGCCTGGATTATTACGCGCCGCGAAGTGAGCGACCAGCTGCGCGACTGGCGTATCATCCTGCCGGTGCTTTTGTTGACCCTATTTTTCCCCGGCCTGATGAATTTCACCGCCGGTCAGATCACGGGTTTTGTGGAGCGCTACAACGCCCCTCTGATCGGCGATCGCTTGATCCCCTTCCTGTTGATGATCGTGGGCTTTTTCCCCATCTCCATATCGCTGGTGATGGCCCTGGAAAGCTTTGTGGGCGAGAAAGAACGCCACAGCATTGAACCTTTGCTCAGCTCGCCGCTCTCCGATGGACAGCTCTATCTGGGCAAACTGGCGGCTGCCGTAATCCCGCCCTTGCTGGCCTCTTATCTGGGTATCACGGTGTACCTGATTGGGGTGTATCTGGATGTGGGCTGGCGGCCCGCCCCCATCCTTTTGCTGCAGATCTTCTTGCTGACCACGGTGCAGGCGGTTTTGATGGTCAGTGGGGCTGTGGTGGTCTCCTCGCAAACCACTTCCGTGCGGGCTGCCAATTTGCTGGCTTCTTTTATCATTATCCCCATGGCGCTGCTCATCCAGGGGGAGAGTGTGGTCATGTTCTGGGGCAGCTATTCCAGCCTGTGGTGGATCATTGCCGGGCTGGCTGTGATCGCCGGCCTGCTGGTGCGCACGGGTCTGGCGCACTTCAACCGCGAAGAATTGCTCGGGCGCGAGCTGGATTCGCTCAACCTGCGTTGGAGCTGGACCGTAATCAGCCAGCAATTCCGCGGCGGAGCCCGCTCCTTGCGTGACTGGTACCTGGAGCAGGTCTTCCCGGCAGCCCGACGCCTGGGTTTACCGGCAGCGATGATGCTGCTGGCGCTCGCTGCGGGTTTGTTGATCGGCGTCAACCTGGTGCAGGTTTTTCCCCTGCCACCGGGAATGCTCAACCTGAACCGCCTGGATGAGGGTTTTGTGGAAGGCCTGGAATTATTAAACCTTTTTTCCCCATTGGGAGTTGGTACGATCTGGCTGCATAACCTGCGCGCCATCCTGCTGGCTACCGTGCTGGGCATTTTTTCTTTTGGGGTTTTAAGCGTGCTGGTGCTGATGCTGCCGTTTGTGATCGTGGGGTATCTGGCGGCCGGGGTTGCCAGCACGGGTACCAGCATCGGGTTGTTCTTGCTGGCGTTCATTGCCCCCCACGGGATATTAGAGATCCCGGCGCTGGCCCTGGCTGGCGCAGCTATCTTACGCATCGGGGCTACCCTGGCTGCCCCGGCTGAGAATATGACCATTGGCGAGGCCTGGTTGCGCGCTTTAGCCGACTGGGCTAAAATTCTACTGGGTCTTGTGCTGCCCTTGCTCCTGGGTGCGGCCGCCCTCGAGGTCTTGCTGACCCCGCGCCTGGCTGTCCTGCTCCTGGGCAGTTGAGCTCGAGTTATGAAGGGATTATCCAAACCATGCCAAAATTAATCTACCTGGGCGTATCGAGCGCCATCCCAACTGCTCAGCACGAAAATACCCATATGGTGTTGGTGGGGGAGTCGCGCGTGGTGCTCATCGATACCGGGCATAATCCAATCATTCGCCTGGGCCAGGCCGGGCTGGAGTACACCCGGATCACCGATCTGATCCTGACTCACTTTCACCCCGACCACACTTCCGGGGTGGCTTCCTATTTGTTGATCTCCTGGTTGATGGGGCGTAAGAACGAGTTGAATGTCTATGGCCTGGAATACACCCTGGAACGCACGCGCAAGCTGATGGAGTTTTATGACTGGGGGAGCTGGCCGAATTTCTATCCGGTCAATTTTATCCCACAGCCTACCCAGGAGATGGCGCCTGTGCTGGACTGTGCGGATTTCCGCATTTTTTCATCCCCCGTGCATCACATGGTGCCCAATATCGGCCTGCGGGTAGAGTTCAAAGCCAGCGGCAAAGTGCTGGCGTATTCCTGTGATACCGAGCCGTGTGCTGAGGTTGTGCGCCTGGGTCGCCAGGCAGACCTGCTGGTCCATGAAACAGCCGGCCAGGGATTTGGTCATACCTCCGCCTGCCAGGCCGGGGAGATCGCTCAGGAAGCCGGCGCACGCCAGCTGCATCTGATCCACTATCCCACCTGGAACTACGACCCTGCGCCGTTGGTGGCAGAAGCTGCCCAGACCTTCACGGGTCCAGTCGCCCTGGCGGATGATTTTATGACCCTGGAATTCTAGTTCCGGGAAAAACCACAATCGGGGTGCGCTCTGCACCCCGATTGTGGTTTTAATGACCCGGTTTACCAGCCTTCGATGTACGGCTTCCATTCCTGATTTTCAGGCAGGTGGCGGGCGAAGAAGTAAATTGCTGAAGCAGGCGGCTCTTTGGGTGAGCGCAGCAGGCGCATCTGCGCTTGCTCAGCAGTGCGCCCGCCTTTACGGTGGTTGCAGGCCGGGCAGGCTGCCACCAGATTATCCCAGCCATAATGCCCACCCAGGCGGCGCGGGATGATATGGTCAATCGTCAGATAGGAGACGCGCTGCCCACAGTACTGGCAGGTATATTCATCCCGGCGCAGTATTTCGCGCTTGGTCAGATGTACGCGGGGGCGCGGGCGGCGGATCATGTATTCCAGGCGAATGACAGAAGGCCGCGGCAAGTTTTGCGAGACGGTTTTCACGACGCCCCGCCCATTGAGCACCAGACTGGCTTTCCCGGACAGCATCAGGCCCAGGGCCCGCCGGGTAGTACAGACATGGATAGGCTCAAAATTGGCATTCAGGACCAGCACCGGTTCATACATCTCAGTGTCCCTACGGCAATGTGCGAATTATAGCACGCCCTGGCAGGATGCAAAATCCCTTAATCAGGCACAATTATCCTCATCTTAAGCTCAATAAAAGCCTTCGATTCTCCTAGGAGGCTCGTAAATCCAATAAAGGTTGCGAAGTTCCTCAGGTATAATTGCCCCATGCAAGCCAGCGAATCTACCCAGGAATATCGCCCGGTGCTGACTTCCCGGGTTGGGGAGGGACTGGCATGGCTGGCAGCCCTCAGCCTGGGCGCAGCCGGTATCGCCATTCCATCACGCGTCGGGTTGTTGGGCACACTGCCCTTCCTGACCGGCATCGTCGGCTTGATCGCCGCCGGCATCAGCCTGAGCAATTGGATGGACCGCCAGACGGTATTGCGCCTGGACTCGCAAGGCGTGTTTTTCACCAATGGCCTGCGCCGTGCGGCGTTGGACTGGGATAAAATCCAGCAGGTCAGCGTCTTCACCGGATCGCTGGGTAAAAAGGTCCAGGTGGTGGGTGGCGTGGAGCATTTTGAGTTTCGTTTCTTGAGCGAGGTAGAGTTGTTGGGACGAGCGCAGGGTCAGTTGGGCTTTCCGGATGGCGCGGCCATTTTAGCTGCAATTTTGCAGCGCTCAGGCTTGCCGCGCGCCCAATCTGATACGCCAGATACGTCCGGTACGGTCTATTATGCTCGCCAATAACCAGGTTCTGCGGTGAGCACAGCGCGCCCTCTCCGCAGAGGGCGTTTTTTATTGCATTAATTTTCTTTTTGGGAGGCCAGGAATGGATGTACGCCAGATGACAATCGACCAGCAGGTAGCATACCTGATGCAGGGCACTGAATATGGGGATGAGACCCTCAAGCAGGCCATGGCTGACGAGCTGCAGGCGCGCTTGATTGAAGCCCACAACGAAAAGCGCCCGCTGCGCATCTACTGTGGCTTTGATCCACGCACCAGCGACCTGCACCTGGGTCACACCGTCCCCATGCGCAAGCTGCGCCAGTTCCAGGAGCTGGGCCACGAAGTGACCTTTCTGGTCGGCACTTATACTTCCTTGATCGGTGATCCTTCGGACAAGGACAAGTTGCGTCCCCAGCTAAGCTCGGCTGAGGTGGAGCACAATGCCCGCACGTACGCCCAACAGGCATACAAGGTGCTGGACAAAGACAAAACGCAGGTGCGCTTCAATGCCGAGTGGCTGTCGGAGCTATCCTTTGCCGAGGTGATCGGCCTGGCCTCCAATTTCACGCTGCAGCAGTTCCTGACGCGCGAGAATTTCCGCCTGCGCTGGGACAAGGGCGACCCGATTTACCTGCACGAGACGTTCTACGCCATCATGCAGGGGTACGACGCCTACGCCCTGAAAGCCGATGTGCAGGTGGGCGGCACCGACCAGTTGTTCAATATCGTCACCGCGGCGCGCAAACTGATGACTTTCCTGGGGGCGCGCCCCAATGTGGCGGTGATCCTGGGTATCCTGCCAGGCACGGATGGCGAAGTCAAGATGAGCAAGTCGCTGGGCAACCATATCCCGCTGCTGGCCGAGCCAGCCGATATGTATGGCAAGGTCATGTCGGTGCCGGATAAGGCCATGGGGCTGTTCTTCCGCCTGGTGACGCGCTGGACGCCGGATGAGATTGCCTCCCTGGAGCAGGGCATGGCAGCCGGCACGCTCAACCCGCGCGATGTGAAGATGAAACTGGCCAAGGAAATCGTCGCCATCTACCATACCCCCGAGGCGGCTGCGCAAGCTGAAGCTGAATTCGTGCGCGTTTTCCAGCAGCACGACCTGCCGGAGGAGATGCCAGAATATGCTTTGCAGGACGGGCAGACGGTGCTGGATGTGCTGGTAGATGGCGGGCTGGTACCCAGCCGAGGCGAGGGCAGGCGCATGTTCCAGCAGCGCGCCGTGCGCCTAGATGGAGAGACCCTGCAGGAGCCTGATGCAGCCTTCCCACACCCGGGTGTGCTGCAGGTGGGCAAGCGCCGTTATCTGCGCGTGAATTCTGGCAGCTGATAGAAAATTCAGGGGGTAGATGAAAGATCGATATTCAGAGCCGCGCTCAGCAGGGCGCGCCCGGCTTGCTGCGCTGCGACGGCGGACGATTCTTCCAGCAGGACGACCACCACACGCGCCGCAGGTGCATTCCCCGGCAGCGTTCCGCCCAGATACCAGGCTACCATCCCGGCCTCGCCCAGCGGCGCCAGTCCGCTGGTTTCCCAGACGGGCTGTTCTGGCAGCGCCAGCAGGCGCGCCGCGCGTTGGGCGCCGCCGGCGGGCAGGGCATTCCCGGCTGACGCTGCGGGTGGAAGCAGCACCCAGCCCGCCTGGGGTGTATTTACACCTGTGGCCAGGCTGAGTGCCGGCAGCGTACCTGCATTGCTCAGCGCAGCCGCGGCGCGTGCCAGCTGCAGCGGGCTGATCTGCAGTGTACCGGTCCCCAGCCCTTCGCCATCACCTTCCGGCCAGGCTGCCAGGCTGGTGCTGCTGAAAGCCTCCAGACCGATCTCCGGTGGGCTAAAAAATCCCAGGCTGTTCAATAAATTCAGGCGTTGAGTTGGTTCTAGTGTCTCAACCAATGCCAGTTGGGCGTCCGGGCAGCCGGCAGCCACGCGCATGCCCCAGGCCGCCTCGCCTTCGGGCAGTGCACCCGGTGGCAGGGCGCAGTCCCGGGTTGAGCCCACCAGGCTGCGCTCGGGCAGGTCTCCGGCCGCAGCCGCCTGGGCCAGGAAAAATGGCGCCAGGGTAGTGCCGGGCAGGTAGCCGCCTTGCACCGCCCGGTTGATCAGGGGTGTTGTAGGGTCGGCAATTAAAGCTTCCCACTGCGCTTCGAGCTGGTTGGCATCAAAAGTCGGGTGCGAAGCCAGGGCCAGGATCTCCCCGCTGAGCGCGTCCAGCAAGACTGCTGCGCCGCGCTGCTCGCCCAGGCTGGCATCCGCCAGGGTCTGTAAGGCAAGGTCCAGGCTCAGGCGCACATCCAGGCCGGGGGGAGGCTCGCCATACAGCAGGTGATTCCACCAGATGGTCAGCCCGGCATTGCCTTGCAGGCCGCGCAGGTAGGGGTCCAAACTGGCTTCCAGGCCGGACTGCCCATAAACGGGGTTCGTATAGCCGACGACCGCGCTGAGCTGCGGGTAACGGGTTACGCGCAGGTAGCTGCCGGGCTCACCTTCAGTTTCATTGATCGGTTTCAGATTGCGGTCGAGCAGCGCGCCGCGCTCGACATTGCGGTCGGAGATCACCCGCCGGGCGTTATCGGTGCGCCCCAATAAGTCCGGGCCACGCACCACCGCCCACCAGCCCAGTACCAGGGACGCTCCCGCCAGTCCCGCCAGGATCAGCGTTCCCAGGTGTAAGTATGGGCGGCTGGCGGACTGCGCCAGCAGGCGTACCGTCGGCTGGCTGCTGATCAGGAGCAGGAGCAGGACTGCCACCAGAGAGGTTAGCAGCGACGAGCCGCCGTAAGAGACAAACGGCAGGGTCACCCCGGTCAGGGGCAGCAAACGCAGGTTCCCGCCAATGATCAGGACACTCTGCCCCCCGATGTAGGCGGTCAGCCCGCCTGCCAGCAAGCGCCGGAAGGGATCGGGAGCATGCAGGGCGATCTGCAGGCCGCGCCCGCTGAGCAGCGCCAGCAGGGCCAGCAGCCCCAAACCTCCCACCAACCCGGTTTCTTCGGCGATGGCGGCGAAGATAAAATCTGAATGTGGCACGGGCACCAGTCCGGGGTTGCCCAGGCCAGGACCACGCCCAAATACGCCCCCATTGGCGATTGCCAGCAGGGATTGGACGATCTGGTAAGAACGCCCGCTGGGGTCCAGCCAGGGATTGAGCCAGGCATCCATACGCAGGCGCACCAGGTCAAACAGCAGCATCCCGGCCACGCCTGCCGCGCTGATCACCAGCGTCCCGGTCAGCGGCGCGATGCGCTGCCCGGTGCTGAGATAGATGATAGTTGTATACAGGAACAGGAAGATCGTAGCCGTGCCCAGGTCACGCTGCACCAGCAACAAGCCCAGCGCCAGGCCGGTCATCACCAGGGTGGGAGCTAACAGCCCCATCAGGATGCGCCGGTTGGGGTGCTGCCCGGCAGGCAGCGTGGCGCGCGGTTCGCCCAGGTAGGCTGCCAGATAGATCACCAGCAGTAATTTGAGCGGCTCGGAAGGCTGCAGGTAAATCCCGCAGCAGCCCAGCCACATGCGCGGGCCGTACCCCAGCGGGTTAGTGCCCAGCCACAGGGTCAGGCCCGTGAGCAGTAAGCCACTCGTCAGCCATACATATTTGTAGCGCCGCAGGCTGCTCAAGTCGGGAGCCAGGCGGAATAAGCCCATGCCCAGTAGGACTGCCCCGGCGATAAACCAGGCGCTCTGGCGCAGCCCTGCTGCGGGCCACAGGCGGTAAATGGTCAGCAAACCCCAGCCCATCAGTAAACCGGTAAGCGGCAGCAGGTAGGGGTCGTGGCGCTCGAGGCGGCGGTTAAGCCAGTATTCCAGCAGCCAGACGAATGCCAGCCAGGCTGCCACACCGATCCAATGCTGCCAGCGCAGGTCCACAGGCCAGCTACGGGCGCGTACGGCTGGCGCCAGTGTGAGCGCTGCCGCATACACCAGCATGAACAGCGTCGCCAGGATCAGCAGGCGACGCTGCAATTGTTGATCGGGAGTAGGGATCGGTCGTTCAGCTACACTCAAGGGTTACTGCGCCAGGTATTTCCCCACCAGCAAACTCAGGCGGCTGCGCGTCTCGGGGGGAACTGCCTTAGGGTCGGTGATCAGCGCATTTTCCAGGGCGCTGCCGCATTCACAGTCGCGCTGCGTCGCCAGGTCTGAAGCCAGCGTGAGAATAATTTTCTGCGCCAGCTGCAGGTTGCGATTCAGGATCTCCACCACCAGATCCACCGAAACCGGCGCTTCAGTGATATGCCAGACATCGTAATCGGTGACGTGCGCCATGGTGGCGTAGCAAATCTCAGCCTCGCGCGCCAGGAATGCTTCAGGTGAGGCGGTCATGCCGATAATCGACATCCCCCACGCCCGGTATGTGTTCGATTCTCCACGCGTCGAGAAGCGCGGCCCTTCAATGGTCACCAGGGACCCGCCTTTGTGGATCTTGGGTGTGCATATCTTGGAGGCTGAGAACAACTGGGCGGAGAGGTCCGGGCAGAAGGGATCAGCGACGCCGACATGCCCCACCAGGCCCTCGCCAAAGAAGGTGTTCTGCCGCCCGCGTGTCAGGTCGAAGATCTGGTTGGGGATAACGATATCCCCGGGCGAGTAATCTTCGCGCAGAGAGCCGCAGGCGCTGACGCTGACGATGCGTTCCACGCCCAGTGATTTCAGGGCATAGATATTAGCGCGGTACGGCACTTCGCCGGGCATCAGGTGGTGTCCCAGCCCATGCCGGGAGAGAAATGCTACCGGGACGCCGGAAAGCTCACCTACGGTAATGGGAGCGCTGGGCTTGCCAAAGGGGGTATCGACTTCGAGCTGCTGGATATTCTCCAGACCGGGCATACTTTGCAGGCCGGTGCCGCCAATGACAGCCAGTTTGGGTTGTGTTTGCATGGGTTCGCTCTCCGCGTTTAAAATTAGCCTGAAGATTTCCGGCTCAATGAGAATGTTCGATCAGGACGTTCAGTTCGACCTGCCCACAGCGCAAGTGGTCACCGTGGGTGATCACTACCGGCTCGCCCACAATCTCCTGGTTCAAGAGTGTGCCGTTGCGCGAATGCAGATCTTCCAGCCACCACTGCCCGTGATGGAAACTCAGCCGGGCGTGGCGCGCAGAGATGGTGGGGTCGTCCAGGTGCAGGTCGCTGGCGGGATCGCGCCCCACCAGCACCAGCTGGGTATTGTAATAAGCGGGCTCGGTTTGAGAATCGGCTGGCAGCAGCGATAGGCGCGGGAATTGCGGTGCAGCCATATGCCGGCTGGCGGAGCGCAGGCTTTGCCAGGTCAGATACAGCGCCAGGCACAGAAAGCCATACAGGGCCAGGGCTAATAAAGCACGCAGGGCCAACAATAGCGGAGCGCTGAAGCTCATCCGATCACCTCCGGGCCCGGTGAGAGCCGCCCGATATCCTGAGTCTCACTGGAGGGGTCTTGCCCGTACACCAGGGGCACGCCTGCCAGGGTGATTACGTCGCCAGGCGCCAGCAAGGCCTGCCGCACCCGCTCGCCGTTCACATAGGTGCCGCCGGTCGAATCCAGGTCAAAGATCAGGTAACGCCCGCGCACCGCTCTTAATTGGGCATGCACGCGCGAGACGCGCGCGTCCTCTACCACCAGGTGGTTATCAGAACGCCGCCCAATGTTGATCACACTGCGCCGCAGGGGGAAAGCCTGTACACCATCCACGATCAAAAAGGCATCCGGAGGGAATTCCCCGTTCTGCAGCCATTCATCCTGGCTCAGGTCGCTGGTCTGGGCGAGCCCCGCCAGGCTGTTTTGAGAATGAATGCTGATCTCGCTGCCTTTCAAGGACGCTTCTTCGTAAACGCGCAGGACTGGAGGGCTGGAGAAGGTTACTCCCGCCTGGGCCGCGGCTTCCTCCAGCGCCTGGCTGAGCTGGTCAAACAGGCCCGGATTGGCTTCCAGGAGCGCCATACGCTGCGGTGAGACGAATAAGGTATATAGATTGGGTGCAACCAGCTTACCACTGGCTTCCTGGTGAAGGCCGGCTTGCACTTCACGCGCCAGGCGTTGGGCAAGATCTTCTTCCGGCGAGCCGCGCCCGAATAAGCGCGCCGCGCTGCCTTCGATCAGGCTTTGCAGGCGGGCTTCAATCTTTGCCAGGGGGTTGCGTGAGTTGGAGCGAGATGGTTTCATGGGCTCATTCACCCGGTTATTATAATGCAACCTGCGCTGGATGAGCAGCCATGTGGTTTGTGCTAGAATGTTGGTAGACCTATACTAAGGAGCGTACTGGGAATGGCTGCACCGGCAGGCTACCGCGAAATTGAGCATACCGCCGACTGGGAGCTGGAAGTCTGGGCGCAGGATTTGCCCGGCTTGCTGGAACAGGCTGCGCGCGGCATGCAGCACCTGGCAGGCCTGCGCCTGCAAGCCGCGCCTGCACGCCTGCTCGAACTTCAGCTTACTGCCGCAGACGCCGAAAGCTTGCTGGTCACTTTCCTGGGCGAGCTGCTCTTTACCAGCGAACAGCATCAAGTGGGTTTTAGCGATTTTGACCTGCATGTGTCCCCGCTACCCGAGGATGCCGGACTGGAATTGCATGCCAGCTTGCGTGGGCAACCGCTGCTGGCGCTGGATAAAGAAATCAAAGCCGTCACCTATCACCGGCTGGAAGTGCAGAGCACACCGGCTGGATTGTGCACCCACATCGTATTTGACGTCTAACGGTGGGTGCGGAGGTTGAGATGGTAAACCTGAGAGATTTAAAGAAGATCAGCGATTATGAATGGGAGATCCCCCAGAGCTACCGCGGGGATATGCGCGTCCCGGTGCGCATCTTTGCCAGCCGCCGCCTGCTGGAAGCGGTGATGGACGACCAGTCCCTGGAGCAAGCTGTCAATGCAGCCACTTTGCCCGGGCTGGTGGGGCAGGTCAATATCATGCCGGACATGCACCAGGGCTACGGCTTCCCTATTGGCGCGGTGGCTGCCACGCGCCTGCCCGATGGGGTCATTTCTCCCGGCGCAGTGGGCTACGATATCAACTGCGGGGTGCGCCTGCTGGCCTCCCCCCTTCAATATCTGCAGGTGGAGCCATACCTGGATGAATTAGCCAGCACGCTGAACGCGTACTGCCCCAGCGGGGTCGGTGAGTCTGGCTCGGTGAAGCTCACCGATCACGACCTGGAGCAGGTCTGCCGGGAAGGCTCGAGCTGGGCGCTGAAAAACGGCTATGCCACTCCAAGCGACCTGCGCCGCACGGAAGCCGGCGGGCGCCTGGAAGGAGCCGACCCTGCCCGAGTCAGCCTGCGAGCGCGCCAGCGCGGCCGCCCGCAGCTGGGCACCCTGGGCGCCGGCAACCATTTTATCGAAGTCGATATCGTGGACCAGGTGTACGATTCCCGCGCTGCCCAGGCGATGGGCCTGCAAGAAGGCTGCCTGGCGCTGCAAATTCACTGTGGCTCACGCGGTTTCGGACACCAGATCTGCACCGATTATGTGCAGAGTTTCCAGTCGGCGGTAAAACGCTATAACATTCACCTACCCGACCGCGAGCTGGTGTGCGCCCCGCTGAGTTCCCCTGAAGGTCAGGATTATTTGGCTGCCATGCGCTGCGCCGCCAATTACGCCTTTGCCAACCGCCAGGTGCTTGCATATCACGCCCGGCGCGCCTTTGAAGCTGCCCTGGCAGGCAAAGGCCTGCCTTTTCAACTGCACCAGGTGTACGACATCGCCCATAATATGGCCAAGATCGAAACGCACCTGATCGATGGCAAGCCAATGAAAGTTTGCGTGCATCGCAAGGGCGCCACGCGTGCTTTTGGGCCGGGGCATCCCGAGCTGCCCGAGGAATATCGCGCCCTGGGCCAGCCGGTGCTGGTGCCAGGCAGCATGGGCACCGCCTCCTGGGTGTTAGTGGGCACCGAGGCCAGCATGCAGCGTTCGTTTGGCTCATCCTGCCATGGGGCGGGGCGCGTGATGAGCCGCGCCCAGGCCAAAAAACAGGTGCGCGGCGAAACGCTGCGGCGTGATCTCGAAAAAGATGGCATCCATATCCGGGCCGGCTCGCTGCCAGGCCTGGCCGAGGAAGCCCCGCAGGCCTATAAAGATGTGGACGATGTGGTAGCGGTGGTATGTGGGGCGCAAATTGCTCGCAAGGTGGCCCGCCTGGTCCCGGTGGCGGTCATCAAAGGTTGACCACGTCTGGCCGGGGCTCTCACCGGGTCAGGGAACTAAACTTATCCGGATGGCGTCTTATTCCTGAAAGCAGATATATCAAGGAGGATGATCATGCGTAATAATTTAGTTGGTTTACTTCTCGTAATGGCGATGCTCCTGAGCGCTTGCGCCCAGGCAGCCCCCAACGAACCTTTACCGGGCAATACCCCTACCGGGGAGAGCCCGTTACCCAGTGATACCCCGCCGGTTTTCGAGCCGGTGGATCCCGATGATGTGGTGACAGGCCCCGACAAGCCAGGTGAAGCCACGCCCCCGGCCAACGACTGGGACCCCCAGCCGGAAGATAAGTTCCTGGAGCGCGGTAACGTCTTCATCAACGCCCGAGATTTGTTGATCATGGAGAGCTTCCCGCCCCAATACGCCCTCAGCCTGGAGGGCGACCTGCCTACCCCCTGCAACCTGTTGCGCGTAATCGTCGCTGAGCCGGATGCGCAGGGCCAGATCGCAGTCGAAGCCTACAGTGTGGTCGATCCCAATGTGGCCTGCATCCAGGTGCTATCGCCCTTCAGCGTGAGTATTCCACTGGGCAGCTTTGAAACCGGGCAGTACACTGTGCTGTTGAATGGTGAAAAAGTCGGGCAGATCGGCGAATAGCCGGCGCCTGTAAAACAAAAACGACCGTGCCGGGCTGCGCGGTCGTTTTTCGTTAATAGAAGCTATCAAAAAAATTGATCAATTGGGGTGTTTTTCGGCGGTGCAATCCATCGGAAAGCGTTTAATGCTTCAGGATCTGGGATAAAAATAGTTTCGTGCGGTCTTCCTGGGGATTGGTGAAGATCTGCTGCGGAGTTCCAATCTCTACAATCAGACCCTGATCCATAAATACCATGCGGTTCGCCACGCCGCGCGCAAAGCCCATCTCGTGCGTTACCACCACCATGGTCATGCCGGTTTTAGCCAGCTCTACCATGACGTCCAGCACTTCCTTGATCATTTCCGGGTCCAGGGCAGAGGTAGGCTCGTCGAACAGCATGATCTTGGGCTGCATCGCCAGGGCGCGCGCGATAGCCACGCGCTGCTGCTGACCACCAGACAGCTCGGAGGGAAATTTTTGGGCCTGCTCGGGGATGCCCACGCGTTCCAGCAGCTGCATGCCGATCTCAACCGCTTTTTCTTTTGACCATTTACGCACCTGAGTCGGTGCCAGGACAACATTGTCGAGCACGGTCATGTGTGGGAAGAGGTTGAACTGCTGGAAAACCATGCCTGCTTCCATGCGCACCTTTTCGACATCGCGCATATTCTTGGACAGCTCAATGCCATCGATGATGATCTGGCCATCCTGGTGCTCTTCCAGGCGATTCAGGCAGCGAATAAAGGTCGATTTGCCCGATCCGGATGGTCCAAAGACCACCACCACCTCGCCGCGTCCCACTTCCAGGCTGATGCCGCGCAGGGCCTGGAACTGCCCGTACCATTTGTGCACATCCCGGCAGACGATAATTGGATCGTGGATCTGAGGCTGGTCGGTCATGGCTTCCTCCTGAGGTTTGGCAAGTATGCGTTATTATAGTGTGATTTCTCCACACGACAAGCCGTAATCTGCTTTCAGACGACCTCACTTTGGGAAAAGCAGGCTGCCTCTGGGTTGCTAATCCTGCTCCTGCGCTTATATGAGTGTATTCTTATCGAATTTGTCTTGTAATAATTGTGAATTATAGTACTATATGGGTAGGTATAGCATAATTGTGTGCCAGTGATTGGCATAATAATGGAGGATTTACAAATGCGTTTACAAAATAAGGTTGCTGTAATTACAGGTGCTGCCTCGGGAATGGGTCTTGCGATGGCCACTCTTTTTTCACGCGAAGGGGCAAAGATCGTTGCTGCGGATTGGAATGCAGAGCGCCTGGATGAGGCAGTTGCCAACATCCAACAGGCTGGTGGCGTGCTGACCGGCGTGCAAGGGGATATTTCCGATCAAGCTACCTCGGAACAATTGGTAGATGTGGCTTTTGATACCTACGGACGTTTGGATGTGTTGGTGAACAACGCCGGGGTGATGGACTACATGCATGGTGTGGGAGAGATGCCTGATGAGATCTGGCGCAAGGTACTGGGGATCAACCTGGATGGGCCGATGTTTACCTCGCGCCGGGCAGTCCCGCGTATGATCGCCCAGGGCGGCGGCTCGATCATTAATATCGCTTCCACAGCCGCTATCAGCGGCGGCGCGGCTGGCGCTGCCTATACGGTATCCAAGCATGCTCTGGTCGGTCTCACCCTCAACACCGCCTGGATGTACGCCAGGCAGGGCATTCGCTGCAACGCGATCGCAGCTGGCGCCACCCAGACCAACATTGGTGAAACGATGCCGCGCGAGCAGATGGACCCCGTCGGCTCCATGCGTGCCCAGGAGTTTGCTGCTCTCATTCCAGCTTTTCTCGACCCCATGGATATCGCCAGTCTGGCGCTCTTTCTGGCATCGGACGAGTCGCGCTATATCAACGGCGCTATCATCCCGGCCGACGGCGGTTGGAAGGCGCTCTAGCCTGATCCAGCTGGACGCTTTGGGCGACTAAACCGCCCAAAGCGTCCAGCCTATTGAAAAAGTCGGAATTTCAGCACCCTTTCTAAAATCAAATTTGGAAACATCTTACATTGGTTCTGAATAATACGAAAGCTGCATCTTCTTGTGATCAAATCAATTATGGTCTGGGTGTGACTGTTTCCGAGGCGATTTGAGTCAGTTGAGCATTAACTGTTTGTGCAACGAATGTAAATATTGCTTCACTACTGAAATTAGGACTGGGCGTAGAAGTTGGCGGCAAAAAATTGCTAAAGGCGTTTTCAAATACTACCCCACCAGGGCAATACATTCCAGAAGGCTCTCCCAAAGGCAATCCTAATTCTTCCATAAAGCCTACTATTTTTGTCGCGAATGTTAGTGAGTATTGGAGATATCTCTGACCTTCAATTTCCGTTTGCCATGGCCCACCAACAAAAAGGAAATTCGAGTTAGATTTCATATCGATTTTTGTGCCATCAGTGAAAGTCAGGGCAACAAACCATTCCGGAAAATTGTCGGTGCAAAATAGTGTGTGAACTTCGGAATCAATAGGCAATAAATCATTTAGTTCTTTAGCTAAGTCTTGAACCAAGATTTTATCTACAGATATACTACTATCGATATGATCAGTACTTGATGAAATTATCGGATTAATGTTAGCTTTGTCAATAGTAACGGCGTGGTGAACATTGGATGGCTCTCCCAATCCAGACCATGTGTAATTAATTTCAACCTTTGCTATTTCTTTTTCTGCAAATTGAGGATTCTTTACCAAATGAACAGAGCCAAAATAATACTCGAAAACATACGGCGCTAAAGCAAATCCATAATTATTTGAGATTGCTTTTTTAAACGCTTCTAATCCCGGCTGAGAAGGTGATTCACTATCATTACGCACCGCATAGCTAAGAGCTAATACTGCCCAATCGCAATTTGATTTTGGAGTAAAACTCTCTAGTAGATCGGCAGTGTCAATACTTTCTGGATATCTTTCTTTTACTAGCTCTAAGATTTTGCAATCAGTTACTTCTTGAATTTGTTTTTTGCTTAATATCGACAATGGAAATTCGGCAGCAACACCCTTGTTTCCTTCTGGCATAGTTGGCTGTGGAGTATTAGTCCTGATTTGTGTTGCTGTTGTTGGAATTGTAATAAGTGTAACGGTATTAGTCACTGTAGGAAATGCTGTTATCGTTACAACCGTAGGTATAGCTGATCGAGAAACCGCCGTAATAGCGGCTGACCTAGTATTAAGCCACGAATTACATGATGCAAGTATCAGTATTAAACCCCCAAAAAATGCTACACGTTTTTTCATCGATTAGGTTCCTTTTGCTTATATAGTTTTGTGTCATTCTTTTTGGCGATTCAGATATAGGACCTGATTTGTTGATTCGGGTTGTTGGAAGACAACTTCGAGTTTACACTTAGTATAACCAGTATTATTTCTATTCGCTGATTAACCAAGTTTATAAAAAAATAGACCTACATTATCGAGGGATTAGTTTTTCTGTTACGAAAGTTTGTGTTGAATAGACACAGAGCCGGTCAATACATAATCCTTATATTTCTTCTTCACTTATTCAAGGAAGTACAGCGAAAACTCAAGTTTGGCTTTCGATGATTCTCCTTTATTCCGCAATAGAAACTTTCTCAAGTTAGTCCTGGAGAACTTCCTTGAGATTGCCCCCACTTCCTTCACTGATCAGTCAGAAATCCGACTTTGCCCTTCCGGACAAACTTAACCAGCACTCGTACCCGGTTTTTCCGAATGACTACTATTCCCTTTGCTGCCAGTTGTTCCAATGGCGATGTTCGCTTATTGATTGGTTTATTCTATTGGAACCATTAACTTTTTCTACAGCCTGTCTGCCTGAAGCGATTGTTTCGTCCTCGATTGGCAGTGTATAGTGGGGTCTACTATCAAACAGAGCTTGTAATCGCCGCCATTTGAGCGTTGGTCAGCTTCACCAGATCTCCCACTGGTAAGCGGATATTCAAACCCCGCTGACCCCCGGAGATATACATCTCCCCCAGGTTTTGCGCCGTTATATCCACCAATACCTGGAAGCCTTTATTGAGCAGTGCCAGGGGCGAGATGCCGCCTGCCTGCAGCCCGGTGAGCTGCTCAGCCTCGCGCTCGCTTGCCAGAGAGACCTTCTTCTCCCCGACGACTTTGGCGACTGCTTTCAGGTCCACCTCGCCGGTTCCCGGCACAACCGCCAGGATGGGCTTTCCCTTTCCCTCGCGTTTCACCACAATTGTCTTGAAGACCTGCTCCGCCGGCGCGCCCAGGATTTGGGCGGCTTCCAGCGCGCCCAGCTTATCAGGCGGCAGCTCGTAGGCCGTGAAAGCGATCTTGCGGCTCTCCAGCAGGCGTGTGACGTTATTGCGTATGCTCATGCGCCGGGTCTCAGAGGCAGGCTCAGCGTGAAAACTGCCCCGCCTTCAGGATGATTGCCTGCGGTCAGCTTGCCGCCATGCGCCTCCGCAAACTGGCGTGCAATCGCCAGACCCAGCCCGCTGCCGCCTTCAGCCCGGCTGCGCGAGCGGTCAGCGCGGTAAAAGCGCTCGAAGACATGCGGCAAGGCTTCTTCAGGGATACCCGCTCCACTGTCCCGCACCGTCAGCACCAGCGCCCCGGCGCCCTCGCCCAGCCCCAGCCTGATCTGCCCGCCGGTCGGGGTGTAGCGCAGAGCGTTGGAGAGCAGGTTGTTGATGATCTGCTCCACGCGTCCCGGATCAATCTCGATATTTGGCAGGTGGGTAGGAGCTTCCAGGCTCAGGCGTACCCCTGCGGCGTCTGCCTGGGCTGAGAAGCGCTCCAGCATGTGCTCAACCAGCGTTCCCAGGTTGGTGGGTATACGTTCCAGGGTAAGCTGTCCGGCTTCTACCAGGGCCAGGGAGCGCAGGTCGTCCACCAGGCGCGTCAGCATCAGGTTCTGTTCCAGGATCGGCTGCAGTTGCTCCGTCGTCAGCGGGTATACGCCATCCTGCAAAGCCTCCAGATTGGCGCGCTGCACCGACAGCGGAGTGCGCAGCTCGTGCGCAATATCGGCGGTCATCGAGCGGCGCACTTCCCCGGCGCGCTGTAAGCCCTGCGCCATGTTGTTGAAGGTATCTCCCAGGCGCGCCAGCTCATCGCGCCCATGCACTTGCACGCGCTGGCTCAGATCGCCCTGCGAAAGTTTCTCGGCTGCCTGGGTGAGCTGCTGGATAGGTGCCAGCAGGCGATACGCCAGGAAGAGCGCCAGGACCAGCGCCAGCCCACCTCCGATCAAGGCTGCAGAAACTGCCGCCTGGGTCAGGCGGTTCACCAGGTTGGTCTCTTGCTGGCGGGTAAACCCGATCCCACCTTGTGCCAGGAAGTACCCTATCGTCTCTCGCCCATCCTGTAAAGCTACAGCCGCCTCCAGCTCGGCCTGGCTCAGGCTGGCGCTGGAGGCGCTGGCGCTGCTGTCATAGATCAGTTTGCCATCTGCATCTGCCAGGCGCAGGCGCTGGTCCAGCATCGCCTGGGCAGCCGCCCCCTGACCCTGCCCGCGCCCCATCATGCCGTGCATACCGGTGTTCGCTAGCAGGTTTTCCACTCCCTGCCAGGAATCGTTGGCGGCGTAATAAGCCTCCAATGCAGTGACCAGCTCTTCCGTCCCGGTCATACCGCCGCGGAACATAAAACTGCGCACGGCCTGCGTGGAGCCCAAACGGGCGACCAGTACCACTGCCGCAACGGTGACCAGCACCACCAGGCTGAAGGACAGGATCAATTTTATACGCATGGGTCATCCTTACGGAGCAAAAACGGGGATCAGGCGCTGCGCCCGGAGTTCTGCGCAAAGCGGTAGCCCACCCCAAATACTGTTTCTATGTAAAGGGGATGGCGCGTGTCTGGCTCTAATTTGGCGCGCAGATTCTTAATATGCGCGTCCACACTGCGCTCGTAACCTTCGTAAGCGTTGCCCTGAGCAGCTTCCAGGAGCTGCAGTCGGCTGAAAACGCGCCCGGGCTGCTCCGCCAGGGTCGCCAGCAGGCTGAACTCGGTGGGCGTCAGGTCTACCGGCTCGCCGGCGCGGTGCACGGTATGGGCGCCCAGGTCGATCTCCAGATCGGCGGCGCGCAGGATGGTCGCCGATTGTGGTGCCGGCGCAGACCGGCGCAGGAGGGCGCGCACGCGTGCCACCACCAGGCGCGGCGAGAAGGGCTTGGTCATATAATCATCCGCGCCTAATTCCAGGCCGACTAACTGGTCGGCTTCTTCCACGCGCGCCGTCAGCATCAGGATGGGTGTACTGCTTTTGCGCCGGATGGCGCGCGCCACATCCAGCCCATCCATACCGGGTAGATTCAAATCCAGGATCACCAGGTCGGGCTGGCGTTGTTCCCAGGCAGCCAGTCCGGTATCGCCGCGCCCGCTGCTGAAAACCGTGAAACCAGCCTGCTCCAGGTAAGAGCGCAGCACTTTGACCAGTTCTGGTTCGTCTTCCACAATTAAGATGGTTGCCACAATTGTCCCTCGGCCTGACTCGGAAAGATTGGATAAATTATATCCACAACCCGGCCTTTGTGCAGGAGTCGTCGCTATGAATGAATTCCGCCTCCTGCCAGTATTACACTGTAAGGAGGCGGATACATCTAGGGGGAATTAAGCAGGTTTGGGATTAAGGTGTGGCTGGTTGGCTCCAGCGGCCTCCACCCCGTCCGGTGCCAGCGCCACCCATCGGGCAATTGCCCGGAGTAAATTCGCCAGACATCATGGTGTTCATGCGCTCCAGACGAAAATCAGCCTGTTCCTGGGTCAGCAGTCCATCAGCGACCATGGCGTTCAATGCCAGTGTGCGTGCCTGGATCATCACGCCCTTGATCTCTTCATCGCCGAGACCCTGGTCGGAAGCGATCTGGTACATGCTCTTGCCGGCGTCAATCTGAGCCTGGATATCTTCAACAGTCAGGCCGAGCGCCTGGGCATAAGCCTCCACCATATAGGTGTGCATGGGCCCGCTGCTGCCGCCCAGCATCATGCCACCGGCATAGGAACCGTTCATCATGCCGCCGCCACGTGCGCCATTCATCATTCCGCCTCGTCCACCGCTCCACGGTGTGGTGGGTGTGGTGGGGGCTGTGTCTTGAGCATAAGCCAGCCCGGCAAAGGCCAGAGCTGCAACGCCTACAAAGATCAGTGTTACAAAGAGTAAATTTTTCTTCATCATTACCTTCCTTTCAAAGGTGAATATGTATTGTTGATTGTCCCTATCTTAGCGTGTAATTATGTAGAAGTTGTGAAGATTGGTCGAAGGTGCTGTGAAGATTTCGGGGCATACTCTGTCAACACAAAGTAGAAATGTCCCCTTATCTGCAAAGTAGAGATGTCCCCTTTGAAATAGGGGGACAGGCTGGCATGGTAGACTCCAGGCACTCGTGCGGAGGGTAC